>CEVM01096220.1_pt1 | contig 132067 bp, 82 predicted proteins | sample 531481 | NCBI WGS metagenome assembly CEVM01 (sample SAMEA2623649, study PRJEB7988) | marine metagenome | biome: marine biome (ENVO:00000447); feature: mesopelagic zone (ENVO:00000213) & marine oxygen minimum zone (ENVO:01000065); material: "saline water (ENVO:00002010), including plankton...
TTTACGGAAACGACGATAAACTTAAGCCAACCCAACGTTTTTTTAATATCAAACAATTAGGCAAAACACCATCTGGCTTGAGAAGTATACCAGTCACGTCAAATCAAGAAAGTTTGACTGCTGCCGCATTTGGAAGTAAAGAACGTGGACAATATGCCTTACATCTGGTAAATAAAGGTGGTAAGAGACCAATTGAAGTTAATGGGATCCCTTCAAGCATACCAGCTTTTAATGTGTATGTAACAGATCAAAATAATTCTTTTAAAAGAATTAAAAAGGTTCAGGTAAGTAACGGTAAATTAAATCTATTCGCCGAGGGAGGATCTTTCATTTCACTATTCTCTGTTGACGATTGTCTAACCAGGTAGAAAATATGGCTGTTTTACCATTTGGAAAATTATCCTTGTAAATGCGAAAAATAGTAGGATAATTATAATTAGGATCTTTAATTCCATTACCCCATACATTGTGTTTATTAGCCCAGACTCCGGTAAGTAAACTATTATAACCCACAGCAGAAATAGTCGGGGTCTGAGAGTACCCATCTTTTAACCCTCCAACATATGCGTCACTATAAGCACCCTCCCTTGCAATAGAATCTAAATTGAGGGTTGGAGTGCTTTTTAGCATATCAGCTGCAATGCCGTCTACAATGACAAAAACTACTTTCTTAGATTTTTTGGAATTTTGGGTCTCTTGACCAATTATACTTACTGACCATAGACTAATAATTAGAAGGCCAACAAATTTTGTACAATGCATAACTTTGATTTTGTTTGGGTCAAAAGTATGCGGATTGAAAAATAGATTGACCAATCGTTCAATTAAATAATGTTTACTTAAATGTTGTCTTTACGTTATTTGATGAAATGGTATTTTGAAGTTTTCTAAAACTCTATTTTTGACAAATTTTAATGATGGGTAGAAAGAATCTAGGAATACAACGCCGGAAGGAAATTATAATATCATTCTATGAGGTATCTAGAAAGATAGGGCTGGAAAATGCCTCTATCGCTAAGCTAGCTCAACATATGGATATTAGCAAAGGACTTGTGTTGCATTACTTTAAAAATAGAGATGAACTGCTCATTGGCTTAAATGAGTATATTTTGGAACAGCATTTACGAGTTTTCACTTCGGAAAAGAATGAAGCTTTGAGCTCTAAAGAAGAAGTAGAGGTTTTTATAGAAAACCTTTTTACGCGAGCCTGGAACGAATATTTTGATGACGGGGTTTTTTATAGTTGTTATGCTTTGATTTATCGTATTCCAGAGTTTAAAGAAAGTTTCAAGTCTTACCTGCAGCAATTGCATCAGGTACTCCAAGAAAAATTGAAGACTGCTCTGGATAATGATGTGATCAAAAATGAAAATCTAAATGAAGTAACTGAAGTTATCTTCGCTTTGATTGACGGAGCTTATTACTATTTGGGAATGTTTGATGAATCCGGTTCTATTTACAGAGAAAAAGTCAATCTATATGTAAAGCACAGTCTAGGGCTTCTGGATTTTAGAAGTTGAAACATGCTTATCTGAAGTTCTACGTTTATAGAGGGCCAGCAAGGCTATTAGCCCCCAGACACCATTTACAAACACATTTGGATAATCACTTATCAAAAGGGCATTTAAAACATGACAAATGGCTCCTAAACCATTAAGTATGTGATATAAATAGTTTTTTGCAGAAATATTCCAAGCTCAATAGCAAATACGAACAATAAAAATTATAGCACCTATCCATCCAGTATACTCCATCTTTAACTGATTTTAAATTCAATTTGGTATCAAAGATAAAAAAGGCTTTTTGAGGTTTAACCCCTTAAAGTTGATTTCAATATTAAGTTTTTTGCATCGCAATCTAATTCTAGCGTTGTTCTTTAACTAAAGTGTTTTCACCTTTAGAGAATGATAATTTTGAATATTCCTTTTTCAAGAGAGCTATTTGTTTTTGCTCTGATTAAATCAGAATATTTTTACTTAGATTGAGTTGAATGATAGCCTTTTCGAAACAAGTGCTATGGATTTTTTTTTGATTATATTTACACTATCTAATATTGACGGAAGTAACAATTTAAAAACAGGTTCACAATTCGGTTAACAATTGCAGGGTCAATCGTGTTAAGTTCAATAAATACAGGGGTTTACAGATGGGTTCAGATCCTGTCGCGATCACTACAAGAAAGGGACTTCCGAAAGGTAAGTCCCTTTTTCTTTTTTTACGGTTACCCTACACCTGATAACTGGTATTAGATGAATTTTAGTTCGATGTATATTAGGTGGTTGAAGTTTTTATTACTACAAACAGGTAACATTAGAAAATAGTCAGGGCGTCAATAACGACCTGGTTTAAAGAATTCACTAATACTATAACGGTAAAAGTATTTCAAGATTGAGGTGTGTTATTTTCAGGATTTATTACTCGGGAATATTCTGATAATTAACAGCATATTTCAGTACTCTAAAAGGGTGTATGAACTAATTTGCCCTCAATTTTTTAAATACTATAAAATCGCAATACAAAGTGATTAGATATCTAGTTGTTTTAATCTTAATAAACCAATATCAAATCTTTGGTCAGTCTGAAGATGTTATTAACCTATCGCATGATCAATTATTCCAAAAAATAAACAGAACTGATAATATTCTTGAAAAGATTGAATATAGTTTAGCACTAGTCGATTTGGCTAAAAGACAAAACGATATTGAACATCTAAAAACAGGATATTATCTGCTTTCCTACTTCTACAAAAATGAAAATGTACTTAAATATTCGGATTCACTTATAGAAATTGCTGAAAAATCCCCAAACCCATATTTGCCGGGTTCTTCTTATTTTGTTAAAGCGAATTATTACTATGATTTAAGAAATTTTAAGTCTGCCCTTGATAATTACCTTATGGCGAAAAAAACAGCTCTTGAAAATCAAAATCCGGAGTTTGTTTTTAAAGCAAATCAAAGCGTGGCAAATCTTAAAGCACGAATTGAAGACTACGAAAGTGCTTTAGAATTATACCAGGAAAATTTAAGCTTTAAAGCTCAAAATGGTTCTGTTAATGATGTTGATTATTTAAATGTCATTTTTGGCCTTGCCAATGCATATAATCATCTAAAACAACTGGATTCAGCAAACTATTACAATAGAATTGGAATCGAATTAGCCCAGTCACAAAACAATGATTATGAAGTAAATCATTTTAAACTGAATAAGGCAGTAACCTTGTTTTTGGATAATAAACCAGACAGCTCATTACAAATTATTGATAGAATTCAGGATAGCTTTCTAAATAATGAAGGGAATCAAAATTTGCCGGTTTTATACTATTATAAAGCAAAGGCTAACCTCAAAAAAGGAAATACTCAAAGAGGTATTGAGTATTTAGAAAAAGTAGATAGCTTATTTATCAGGACAAATTATATGCTTCCCCAATTACTAGATAGCTATACTTATTTGATAAACTATTATGAGGAAACCAATAACAAAGAAATGCAGCTAGAGAGTATTCAACACTTTATCTACGCAGACAGTATCTTAGATTCAGATTATAGATATTTAAAAGAAAACATTAATACAGATTTTGATATTCCTCAATTATTAAATGCCAAAAACAGACTTATTTCGCAACTGGAGACAAGTAAAAAGCAGACCAAATTATACCTCTATGTTTCGCTTATTGCAGCCGCTGTTCTAATACTATTGTCTTTCTATTTCATTCAAAGATCCAGGGCATTAAAAACCAGGTTTGAAAAATTAATTAAAGCGCCCGAGGATGAAGAAAAGCCTGAAGCAAGCTTGCTCGCAAAAGCGATAAACACTAGCGAAAATCAAAATGATTTATCAAAAGGGAGTTTAGATTTACCTGATGACCTAATTAGTGCAGTAGTGGAGAAACTTTCCGAATTTGAGGAAAAGCAGGTTTTTTTAGATCAAAACTTAAACCTTAAAAAATTGGCAGATAATATAGGAACCAACACCAATTACCTTTCTAAAATTATCAATTGGCATACCAATTCCAATTTTAGCACGTATTTAAACGAGTTAAGAGTAGACTATGCTTTTCACAGGCTAAAGAATGATCCTAAATTCAGAAGGTATACTATTAAAGCTGTAGCATTCGAGTCTGGGTTCAAAAGTTCGGAGTCTTTCTCAAAGTATTTTTACAGGAAATATGACATCTATCCGTCTTACTTCATTAAAAGTCTAAATAAATCGTAAATAACTGTTTGTAGATTATTGGACTTAAATACCCTGCATTGCAAGTACAAAATTCAAATTTCACAGAAAATTTTTGTTTCCCTCTTATAAGAATTGATAAATCTCCCTGCCGGAAGCCTGATTAATTCTGTTACATAAAGGCAAAAGTATAATAGTAGGAGTACAATAGAAGCAGTCTGTGTTGCTTTATCTTTTTAGTCTCCACTGATTTTAAACCTCCTAAAGTCGGTTTTCATTCGCTTCAGAAAGGCTAAATCTCTTGATGGCTGCGCTTCTTTTTAAACTTACGCCCGTACCAAAGTAATATACCGGTTACGGGAAGACTGGCGGTAATTAAACTGGCCAGGAAGGCGATTATTTTTCCGCCAATCCCACCTATGGCTCCAATGTGAATATCGTAATTCATACGAAGTATTTTTTCTGCAACTCCTGCATCTTTATATTTTCCATAAACACCGGGCGTTTCCAATTCTTCTAAAGTGTTTTGGTCAAAAAAACGATAATCATTGTTATAATAAAGGCCTTCACTATTCGTGATTTCGACATAAATACTCTCATCCTTTGTTGCAGGATAATGCAGTTCGTAGGCTACAGCATCAGGAGACTCCCGCTTTAATTTTACGATAAGTGTATCTATCGGGGCTAATCTTCCCTCAGTAACGTTGTTTTGTGCCGTGTTTTTTGGTATAACGAATGCAGCAACCTTATCACCTCCAGCAGTTTTATAGACCACATATTTAAGCCAGTTATACGAAATAATACAGCCTGTAAAAGCAAGAACCAAAGCAATACTACAGATATAAAAGCCCACAACCGTGTGCAGGTCAAAATTTTTCCGTTTCCATCTGGTGGTTTTCTTCCAGTCAAATTTAATGCGCTGCTTTAAATGCTTTCTTTTTTTGGGAATCCAAAGAATGAACCCTGAAATAATTATCAGAATAAAAATTAAAATGGAAGCACTAACAACTTGTTCTCCAATATTTTTTGGTAACCAGAGTCGCATATGCCCTTTAAGAACAAATGCAAAAAAGCCACTCAAATGGTCCTTTAGATAGAGTGTTTCACCAGAATACGGATTGAAAAAAATGCTCTTATAAAATTCCGGCTCTGCATCATAAAAGATCACTTCTATAGCCTCGTCGGCTTTGCCGTATACGACACCATGAATAGTATTCTCAGGAAAAATCGCGTTCGCTTTGGCTTTAATGGCTGTAGGAGTAATCATAGCCTCATTTTGAGGTGCTACCTGTTTGTAATCGTCGTTAAGGCCTTCAATCTCGTCCTTAAAAACCCAGCAGCAGCCAGTAATAGCCACGATAAAAACGATGACCCCGGTTACCAGTCCCAGAATTTTATGAAGTTGAAATACAAACTTTTTAAAAGACATTCAGTGGTATTTAAAAGCCGGAAATGTGGACGAAGCACTTTTCCGGCCAATTATTTTATTTAAAAGGTATACGAAATATTTGCCAGAAGTGCTCTGGGCTGTTGCGGGTTGATTGTTGTCCAGCCTTTATAGTACTCTTTATTAAAAGCATTATTCAGCTTTAGCGAAACGCGATAGTGTTTGGCCTGATAGAAAACGGAGGCATTAGCAATCGTATAAGACGGCAAAATAAAGTCGCCAGTATTTGCGTAGTTGATCGCGAAGCGCTCACTGGCACCGTTAAAGCCAAAACCGATACCAAAACCATCAAGCTGACCTTGTTGAAACTCATAACTGGACCAAAAATTATATAAATTTTTTGGGCCTGCCTCAAGTGGTCTCTTGTTTAAGATATTGGCATTATCAGATTTGGTGGTTTCACTATCATTATAGCTATATCCTAATCGCATATTTAAACCATCAAGAGGGTTTACATTTACCTCAAATTCAAAACCACGGCTCACTACCTCACCTCCCTGAATTCTATTGAAGGGCGAATCAGGGTCTGTGATTACTCTATCGGTAACCGTTATGTCATAATAGCTTAGTGTTGCATTCAGCCTGTTGTTGAATAAATTGGTTTTTATACCGAATTCGATCTGATTTGCTTGTTCAGGATCAAACGTTTTTAGGGTTTGCGGTCCATCTTCTGGATTTCCTACCAGTTGTGGAGCCACATTGGTAAAACCGTTTTGATAGTTAGCAAAAACAGCCAGCTCATCTTTTATAGGCTGAAAAACAACGCCTGCTTTTGGTGAAAGGGTAGTCTGATTGTAACCGTCATCGGGATCTAAAAAACTACCTTGATTATCAAAATGGTCTAGTCGTAATCCCAGCATTACCGAAAAGAAATCTGTAAAATCGATGACATCTGAAGCATAAGCGCTAAAAATAGAATACGATGATTTGGCATTGCTCACACCGGCATTAGCCAGTGCAGCATCAACAGCAGCGCTCGATAGTGGAAAAGTCTTTGATTCTACCACATCTGCTGTTAGGGGATTATCCAGACTGGCTTGTTCTCCGTTTGGTTTTATATTACCAAAGAAAACATATCCCGTACTGTTATCCGTTTGAGTTTCGTTAAAATAATCAAGACCAACAACCACGCGATTGCGGAACGTTCCGGTTTTAAAATCTCCGGTGAAGTTTTGTTGAATATCAGTGGTTTGTGTATTTGCATTTTGCTTATTGATCAGACGGGAATAGGTATTACCTTCTAATATCCCATAGTCAAATAAATAACTGTAATATCCGGTAGTAGAAGTGGTACTCTTAGACAATAAAGTCTGCGACTGCCACGCATCAGAAAGTTTATAGTCCATCTCGAGACGATAATTCTGAGTTGGATTTTTAAGCGATAAATTGTTACTGGTAAAGGATAATTTATTGTTATAACCCAATTCTTCAAGATTTGACGCTTCAGTTGGAGCACTTCGGTTTGAGAATAAAAAGGTAGGATTGGTTTGCTCTGCTTTGGTGATTTCGCCATAAAAAGAAAATGAAAGACGATTATTCACCCGATAGGATAGGGAAGGAGCTACAAAAAATGATTCTCTAAAACCAGCATCCTGAAAACTTTGTTCAGTTGTATAGGCTGTATTTAACCTGAAATACAAATCATTTTCTTTACTCAGGGGCGTATTAAAGTCTCCGACAATTTGATTTAAACCATAAGAACCAGAGGTAAATGCAACTTCACCTCCTGTACCTAGGTAAGGTTTTTTAGTCACCACATTTATAAGACCACCATATGAACTTATTGCGTTACCAAAAAGCGTTGCTGAAGGACCTTTTAGAACTTCAATGCGCTCAATATTTGCGGGATTGATGGTTCCGTTAGTTAGACCGGGCAAGCCATTTACCAACTGCGGTTGCACAGAGAATCCGCGTAGTGCGTAGTAACCGGCACCATCACCACCTCTTCCGGTAGAAGCCCAAAGTTTTTCAACACCGGTTGCGTTTTTAAGTGCATCATCAAAATTGGTTACTACCTGAGATTGTAGTAATTCATTAGTAATTGTACTGTAAACCTGCGTGTTTTCGAGATCTTTTAAAGGTAGTTTAGCTACATAGGCTGTTTTTCTTCTTGAAAATTTATTTCTTCGAGTTCCTTCGATCACAACCTCATTAAGAATCTCATTCCCTTCGTATAGCGTAATATTTCCAAGATCGAGAGTTTGAGAGGCATTGAGGTTTATCTCTAAATTTTTAGTGCGAAAACCCAGATACGAAAGGCTGAGTGTATAATCACCTGCCTGCAGTTCTTCAAATTCAAATATTCCGTCAGGATTGGTTTGAGTTCCCAAAGCGGTATTATTGAGGATAACATTTACTCCAGATAGGGTTTTTCCTGTATTATCGGTGACAATACCCTTTAAGGAACCAGTTTGACCAAAGCACCAGCTTCCTATAAACAACACGAACGTTGTGAGAATAATTTTCATTTGTTTTTATTTAGACTTGTTATAAATAATTTGTTTTGGCAAATGTATTATTCACTTTTAAACCGTCCAAATTATTTAGATAAATTCTAAATAGAAATTATTGCTCTGTGCTAATCTCAAACAAGGTGGGTGGGCTCAGCCTATTTAATGTCAGAGATTTATGCTGCAATTTAAAACTGATTTTTTTTAAATTTTGTTTTACCGAAGATTCTGAGCGTGAGATCTTTCACATTCGGGTTCTATATGAATGGTAATATGAGAGATTTCGGGGAGTTTGTCCTGTAGTTTATCCTGAAGTTTGTGAGCCAAAACATGACCGCTGTTTACGCTGATTTCACCATCAACAATGGCATGTAATTCTACTAGATATTTCATCCCAGCTTTACGTACAAAACACTTTTCAGTTCCGCGTATACCTTCAACAGTAAGAGCAACCTCGCGTATATTTTCAACTACGTCATCGTAGCGATGCTCGTCCATAATTTCGCCCAAAGCAGGCCGAAAAATGAGGTAAGCATTGTACAGGATAAATGCTGAAGCAAATAAGGCCGCCCAGTCATCTGCTGTTTCAAACCCTTTTCCAAATACCAGTGCGATTGAAATACCAATAAACGCCGTTACTGAAGTTACCGCATCACTGCGATGATGCCAGGCATCTGCCCTGAGCGCCGAGCTGTTAGTCTCTTTACTCTTGCGGATTACATAACGATAGGAAGCTTCTTTCCAGATAATGATAATCGCCAAAACGATTAGGGTCCAGGCTTCCGGCACTTTATGTGGTGTTCTGATGTTTTCTATACTCTCATAAGCGATTACGGTTGCCGATGTGACCAGAAAGGCAACAACCAGAAAGGTGATCAGGGGTTCAATACGCGAATGCCCGTAAGGATGATTTTCATCAGGAGGGCGTTGCGCATACTTAAAACCAATTAAGACGAAGAAAGAAGAAAAAATGTCTGCCGTAGATTCAATTCCGTCTGCGATAAGCGCATACGAGTTACCAAAAATACCGGAAATAAATTTTATGGCAGCCAGAACGGTATTGCTTAAAATGCTGAAATAAGTTGCTTTAATAGCAGATTTTTCCGGGGTATTTGACATAAATCCTGAAAATAAAAGGAGATAACAAACCTATTTTATTTATTTCAGGAAGGCTCAGGAAATTTGTTAATCTATTAAAATATCAGATATCAAAATAGTTAAGACTGTTTATTCAGAAAGAGGTTTTGCTCCTGATTTATCTTCAGCCATTAAAAAAGAGACAAGAGCACTGAGTTCTTCCTTAGAAAGTGCACCACCATAAGCCGGCATGTTTTCCGCACCATTTACAATACGGATTATGATCTGTTCACGGGTAAGTCGGTTTTGCACCTGCGTAAGTTCGGGACCACGTATACCGCCATGACTGTTTATCTTATGGCAATACAGACATCCCACTGTGTTAAAATATTCGATTCCTTTTTCCTGCTCCTCAGTCGCCTGAGGAACGCTTGTGTATTCTGAAAGCGGTTCGGCATCAAAATGGGGTGACCAGGGTGCGCGTATACCTATATACCACAACGAGCAAATACTAAGGATGATAAAACTCACTCCTGCGATAGCCCAGGGTCTTCGTAATGGACTGCGCTCTCCTTTATTAGACAAAAACGGAATGGCAAAAAGTAATGTTCCGCCAATTAACGGACCAAAAAAGATGACATAGGACTCTATTTGCCTGGGCATTAGAGCGAAAAGTGCAAAAATCCAGGTGAAGTACCAGTCGGGTTTAGGATCTGCATTGACGTTAGTCAAATCAGGCGGAGAGGTAAGTGCGGGAGCGCCTACAAACCACGCCAGCGCCACCAGAATAATCAAGACCAAAGCACTAAATACCGCGTCCCGCCAAATGGCATCCGGGAAAAAGGGCACACCTTTTTTCTGAAGCATATTTTCATACCAGGTCCGGTAAGTCTTAGGGTCTACCAGACGACCAATTTTTGGAGGTTCTGAAATTCCGTTTCTAAAAACCAAAAACAGATGATAGCCCACAAGCATAAACAGAATGGCCGGAAACAAAAAAACGTGCATGGCAAAAAACCGGTTGAGTGTTTCGCCTCCAATAGTTGATCCTCCCAGAAGAAAATAGGCTATAGAATCACCTATGATCGGGATTCGTCCCATTTGCTCGGCTGCGACCACTGCAGACCATACGCCGTTATTATCCCAACGCAGTAATTGTCCCGTAAACGCCATTACTATAGTTATTGCCATCAGGAATACGCCGGTAATCCAGCTCATTTCTCGTGGATATTTATACGCTGCAAAAATGTAGACGCGTATCATATGCATTCCCATTAAAAAAACCATTCCCGAAGCTCCCCAGTTGTGAAGTCCGCGAATAAAACTTCCTAAAAACGCCTGATTCTCTATGTATTGAAGCGAAGTGTAGGCCACATCTGCAGAAGGCTGATATAAAAAACTAAGCGCAATACCCGTTACTACCTGAATAATAAGACAGAATAAAGTAGCACTTCCCCAAACGTAATTCCAGGCCGATCCGGGTGGCACGAGGTGGGTTTTAAGCGGTTTCATGAGTTCGCTAAAACCACCGCGGTCGTCTGCCCATTTCCCGAGTTTGTGTAGTACTTTTTTCACACGAATAATTTTAGTTTCAACATTTAATTAACCGATTAAAGCCTCGAAATACAGACTTTACGATGACATATTTGTAATGGGTAGCGCCTCTGTTTCCAATTCTATGTTATTGTTTTTGATTCGCACGGGATAGGTATATAAGCCACGCGGAGGAGGTCCGGCAGCCCGTGTACCGTCTTTATAGTATACGCCGCCGTGACAGGGACACATGAATAGCTCGGCTTCTTCTTCCCAGCGTACCGGGCATCCCAAATGTGCACAGTTTACAGAAAATGCCGTTAATTTATCGTTTTCCTCCCGTCTGATATAAGCCGCAGAATAGGCAATTTTACCACTCCATTGATACGGCGATGGATTTTCAAAAGAAACCATTTTGGTTTTACCTACTTCAAAATCGTCTAATAAACCAACCTTTCGCCAGGCAGATGTCTTTTTACGCGTGACCGGGTCAAGCATTGCTGTTATCAAAGGGAAAGCCAGTATAGCTCCTACCAGAGAACCTATACCCACACTTATTTTGGTTAAAAAACTTCGGCGACCTGCAGTTTTGCTAAGCCTTTCCTCCAGGTTTTCGTTTTCACAGTTACAAGCCATGATCGTTTTGTTTAGGTAATTCTTTATAAAGTTCTTTGATCCATCCGGTTAATGCTACGCTAAACAGAATAAGGCCTATGCCGCTGATGATCCACGAGGTCAAAATTCCCCAAAACATAAATACAACTCCCAAAGCCAGAAAAAAGGGCCAATAAGTGGGTTTGGGTAATTTTTCTGGCTGTGCCTTAATGTCTTTTGAAACTTCGTTTGCCATTTTTAGTCTTTTGAAATTTTTACAGCTGCAACTGTAGATTCTTCTGCCGTCTCCCCGTCATACCACTTGAGCAGGATGTTCACCGATTCCATCACATACAGAATACAGCCCGGCACCCACATCAACATACCAGCGAGTTCCTGATCGTTGCGTAAACTCATCGGTAAGGGATTGCGTAAGGTGTTAAATATGGGAATTGCTTCTACCGCAGCGGCCGAATTTGCCGAAAACACAACATACAGTCCCAGAGTAGAACAACTCACACAGGCGGTAAATAAATAGACCACCCGTTTTAACGGAGCCAATCTGCCTGAATCTAGTGGGTTGAAAACCGGTAAATAGAATAAGAGTCCTGCAATAACTAAAAGTGCAAAACTCAAACCGGATGGCATTGCAGTTACCCAACTGCCTGCGGTAGCATTAATACCACATATAGCGGTACCCGTTTTGGCCGAAAGTAGCGCTGCACTAAAAAAATGACCGCCCCACATCGCAACAGCTCCTAGAAGCCAAAGAAGGAGATAGGTATTTTTCACTTTGTTTAAAACCGAAACTAACCAACTGCTTTGTAATAGGCTATTGGGTAAAGCTTTTAATAACAGTATGGGGGTAATCATCAACAATATAATGTGCTGAAGCATAACAATGCTGTGCAGACCAAAAGAGGTAAGCTTTGCAAGCGGTGAACCTAAAGCCAGGTAAATCAGGATCAGGCTCAAACCAAAGGCCAGCTTTTGAAGTTTACGGGTATCAAAAAATATTAAGTAGGAAACAAACAGTACCATGACCGCGAGAAATCCCGGAACAGACCAGTTGTCGATATTAAAAAAGTAACCTGTAAAACTCATAACAGCGGTGTTATATAGACAAAATAGAAAACAAAAATCCAGACCACATCTACAAAATGCCAATAGGTATCTACTCCTTCAATTCCTGCAAGGGTAACGGGCTTCATTTTGGTAAATGAAACTCCAAAGAGAATAGATAAAGCAATGATACCTAATATTACGTGTAATCCGTGAAAACCGGTCAACGTAAAAAAGCTTGAACCAAAAACATCCTTATTTAAGGTAATTTGTTTGTGATACAGACCAATATACTCGGTAATCTGACCAACCATAAAAACAGCTCCCAGAAGTATAGTAAGGGCCATAAACAGTTTAAATGTCTGGTTGTTTCCTTTCTTTAATGCTCTTTTACCAAAAATCAGGGTTACGCTGCTACCTACAAGGAATAGCGTAAAAATACCTGTGCGCATCGCATCCAAATTGGCTGCAACCGTGTCTGTCGCGTTTGTGAAATTTCGGTAATAAACATACGCGATAATCAGCGCGATGAAAAAGAACGCTTCTGAAGCGATTAAAAAAAGAACCAGTAATTTTCCTTTATCTTTCATCAGTTCAATTTTTTATCGGGGTTATCAGGATGTTTGAGATCCCACAAAGGCCGTCTGCTATGTACAGGTGGCAGGCTTGTAAAGTTTTGCAATTGGGGTGGGGAAGTGGTTGCCCACTCCAGCGTCCACGCCTCCCATGGATTATCATCGGCTTGTCTGGGTTTTTTAAGAGTCACGTAGATATTCCACAGAAAAGCAGCAATCCCAGCAAACATAAAAATAGCGCCGAGAGAAGAAATTAAATTTAAAACCTCCCAGTACGATAAATCTACAGGATAGGTGTATACGCGTCTGGGCATTCCTAAAATTCCAAGGACGTGTTGTAATAAAAAGGTCATATTAAAACCGAGTACAAAAAGCCATAAGTGCCATTTACCCAGTTTTTCAGACAAATGTCTTCCGCTGATTTTAGGAAACCAATAAAAGATTCCGGCAAAAATCCCAAAAGCGGTTCCGCCCAGAAAAACATAGTGTATATGTGCTACCACATAATAGGTATCGGTAAGTTGCCAGTCTATGGGAACAATCGCGAAAGATGCACCGCTCAAACCACCAATTGTAAAGTCTATTAAGAAGGCCATCGTAAACATCATTGATACGGTCATACGTATACTGCCTTTGTACATCGTGCCAATCCAGTTAATCACTTTGATACCGGTAGGAATACCTATAAGCATAGAGCTCGCTGCAAAGAATCCGTTAACGGTGTTACTCATTCCGGCTGCAAACATATGGTGTATCCAAACGCCAAATGCGAGTAGGGCGATGGCAACGGTAGAAGCGGCTATAAATTTGTAACCAAATATGGGTTTTCTTGAAAATACAGGGATCACTTCAGATATGATACCGAAAGCAGGAAGTGCAAGAATGTAAACTTCAGGATGCCCGAATGCCCAGAAAAAATGTTGCCACAAAATCGCTGAACCTCCTGTGGAAGGAATAAAGAAATGGGCATCAAACTGGCGGTCTATGAGCATCATAAACAAACCGGCATTGAGTAACGGGAATGCAGCCAATAATAAAAAGCCATTTATAAAAATCATCCACGCAAACAGCGGAAGCATATTCAGCTTCATTTGTGGGGAGCGCAAGGTGAGTACCGTAGTAACAAAATTGAGTCCTGCTCCTATGCTGCCCATTCCGGTAAGTATAAGACCTACCAGATAGTAGTCTACTCCCGCAGTAGAGGAATAGTTGTTTTCACTTAAAGGTGCATAATTAAACCAGCCCGCATCAGGAGCGCCACCTGAAAAAAAACTGAAATACATTAAAAATCCACCCATACAAGTCATCCAGAAGCTGAAGGCATTTAGACGCGGAAAAGCCATCTCATTTGCTCCAATCATCAACGGTAGCAGGTATGTTGCAAGACCAATTAAAGCAGGCATCAGGGCCAAAAATATCATCGTGGTCCCGTGCATGGTAAATATTTGATTGTAGAGCTCGGGGGAGATTAAATCATTATCAGCACTGGCCAGCTGCGCTCTGATGATCATCGCCTCTATACCTCCAATCAAAAAGAAGAATAGCGCCAGCCAGAGATACATAATCCCAAGCTGCTTGTGATCTACTGAAGAGATCCATATGAGTTTACCGCGACCGGTATTTAGAGCCGGCAGTTGATCATCGTCTTCAGGAATATCTATAAAAAGACTCATTTCAGGTTGTATATATATTCAGTCAATGCTTCTATTTCATCTGGGTTAAAAATGAAATTAGGCATTTTAACTCCTGGTTTTACATTTTGTGGATTGGTAAGCCATTCCTTTAAATTTTCCCGAGTGACCGGTTTCATATCGCTTAAGAAGCGTTTACGGCTTCCAAAATGCGTTAGATTAGGTCCTATATTTTCAGAGAACGGGGTACCATTTATGCCGTGACAATTGGTACATGTTTTTTGCTCAAAAAGCGCTTTTCCTTTATCAAAAAGTGGCGTAGCTTGAGTAATAACCGGTTCTAACTGACTTTCGGTCCATTTTTTGAAATCTTCTTCTGTGTCTGCGACTACACGGATTCGCATGCGGGCGTGCTCAATACCACAAAACTCGCTACAGGCTCCCAAATATTCCCTGGGTTTATCCGCATAAAGCCAAATGTAGTTTTTAAGACCGGGAATCATGTCAATTTTTCGACCCAGTGCCGGTACCCACCAGCTGTGAATCACATCTGCAGAATTAACCTCAAGCAAAATGCGCTTTCCTACCGGAATATGAATTTCATTTGCCGTAAGAACCCCACTTTGCGGGTATTTGGCTTCCCACCACCATTGGTGTCCTGTAATTACGAGGTCTGGTTTGGGGTTTTCAGGGATGTCCTGTATTTGCTGCATCGTATTGATGCTCATTATTAGAAAAAAAGCGGTAATACAAATGGCCAGAATAAGTATAAACAACTCAAATTTATGGTTGATTTCCTTCTGTTCAGGAAGTTCATCCGGTTGTTTAGCACGGTACTTTTTAGAAAAATAATAGGTAAAAAATATAACCAGAAAAAGAATGCAACCAGCGGCTATACCAAAATAGGTATAGAGTTGGTTAGTCGAAGCATCTGTGTTAGTCCAGAAGATGGAAGTAAAGTTTTTAATCATAAGCATTCCAGAGTTTGCCCGGATTATATCCCAGTATTCTATTTTGAATTGGCAAACGTAAACCCAGACTGATGATTATCCTGTACACAGACCGAACAAAGAAAAGTGTTATATGGGATTACAAAGCAGTGACAATTTATCAATAAATGACTTATAAATCCAAAAAGAATTTAACATAAAAATAAGAATTGATTTCAAAGTTAATAAAGGCTTTATTTTCAGGTTTTTGAAAAACAGTACTTACCAGAATTAATCTACTTAAATTGATTTCTTATAGTCGTTTTTATATATCAATTTTAAAAGGCTCAAACGTCTAAAGTATTTTTATACAGTTCTTTTTCCTAAACTTGTCTTATTACTCGATAATCGAGATTAAATGCTTTCGAGACTTGTCTTGAACTATAACATATTTTCTAATAAATCTCTCACTGAGCTTACCTTGAGATAATTTACTTCGTAATTTATGAGTATTGCAATACCTGTCGCATTAGTTTTAATGGGCTTCGTTATTTATTCCTTTAGCCGTTCACGCTCGAGAAAAAAAGCAGATTTTCCGGTCCATTGGCATCAACTCTTAAATGATCACGTGCACTTCTATAAAGAACTACCTGAAGCTGAGCAGAAGCGCTTTCAACAACGCGTGATGACATTTTTAAGTGAAACCTATCTAGAAGGTGTTGGTTTTGACCCGGATGAGCTCGACACAGTTCTGGTTGCTGCAAGTGCCGTAATACCGGTATTTGCTTTTAATGAATGGCATTATACCAATTTGAGTACGGTATTGATTTATCCTGATCACTTTAATGAAGATTTAAATTATGATTCTTCAGAGAAGGAGCGTTTTATAGCTGGGATGGTGGGGACAGGCCGTTTTGAACATCAGATGATTTTATCCCGAAAGGCCTTACACGATGGATTTGAACGCAAGCGCGATATGCAAAATACGGGGATTCACGAGTTCGTACATCTTATAGATAAGGTAGATGGAGTTACAGATGGAGTTCCTGAGCGATTGATCGAACATAGTTATGTTGTTCCCTGGTTGAAGCGCATTCATAAAGAAATGGAAGAAATTAATGCAGATCACTCTGATATACGTAATTATGGCGGCACCAATGAGGCTGAGTTTTTTGCCGTGGCATCAGAGTATTTTTTTGAACAACCCAATAGAATGAGGGTTCAGCATCCGGAGTTATACAAAATGCTTCAGGATTGTTTTCATATCAAACAATAATAATTTCAAACTTGACCGAGTGGTTTCTATCCTTTGAAGATTTTAATTAAGACATTAAATTTCAGGTAGATTTGTGAAATAGCGTTTTTCAAGAAATAATAGATAACCTAGTTTTCAGAATACATAGTCCTTTAAAATTTATAGTAATCAACTTCAATATTCCCAAAAAAATTAAAAACTTCTTTTATGCCTTTTAATAGATATAGAACTTTTTTGGCTGTTTTAATATGGTCGATGCTTGCTTGTATTTCGTGTAAAGAAGAAAAGCAAAATTCAGCAAATACTAAAACAACCTCCAATACTACAAAGCAAAAACAACTGGAATTATTGGTAGAGCAACCAGACACGATAAAAACCCCTGAAGGAATGGTTTGGGTTTCGGGTATTCGTTTTACACAGGGGGCAACTGCGGATGATGACCTGGCCTTACCTCGTGAAAAACCTGCACACCCGGTTGAAGTGGATGGTTTTTTTATTGATAAAACTGAAGTTACCAATGCTCAGTTTGAGGCATTTGTTGATGAAACGGGATATGTAACCGTAGCAGAACGTCCTGTAGATTGGGAAGAAATGAAAAAAGATCTACCTCCCGGAACTCCAAAACCGGCAGATAGCATCCTGCAACCCGGCTCTTTAATATTCAACAGAAAGGCTGAAGGAATAACTGATTTACGAAATTATGCACAATGGTGGGAGTGGAAAACAGAAGCCAATTGGAAGCACCCTCAGGGGCCCGATACGTCTATTGAAGGTAAGGACGATTATCCCGTTGTGCACATTACTTATGAAGATGCATTGGCGTATTGTGAGTGGGCTAATCGTAAGTTACCCACAGAGGCTCAATGGGAGGCTGCTGCTCATGGTAAAATGCACGGTGGGATCTACACCTGGGGTGATGATGAGAGTGAATTAACTAAAAAGGCAAATACCTGGCAAGGAGATTTTCCAAACAAAAATCTGAAAGAAGACGGATTCTCCTATGTAGCTCCGGTTGCCTCTTTTGATCCTAATTCTTTAGGAATATATGATATGGCTGGTAATGTTTGGGAGCTTACGCAAGACTGGTTTTCTATAAATTATTACGAGAGCCTTGCAGGTAACGTAGTGCGCAATCCAAAAGGGCCGGCACAGTCCTACAATCCTGAAAACCCCTACCAACAGGAAAAGGTTATTAAAGGAGGATCGTTTTTATGCGATGAATCCTATTGTGCGAGTTATCGTATTTCTGCCCGAATGGGGCAAACTCTCGATTCTTCTTCAGATCATACTGGATTTAGAACAATAGCAACTATGGATCAATTGACCAAATAAGTGATTTATTGCTGAAAAAACGCTAATCGAAAAAGAATCAAGAGATGCTTTAAAAAAACCAAATCAGTAGATTTTGATTTGAAATCTTGAATTAGCTCAGCGCTTTCTCAATATCTACGGCGATAATTTTTTTTCGCAAAACATATACCAGTTGCATATTTGTGGTGCAACCCTGGCTTTTGCGTAAGGTTTTAAGTTTTTTCTCAATGCTTCCCATTGAATGGGCACTAAATCCAAAATAGCCCAGAATAACTGGTAAATCTGAAACTTTGGCTCCGTGAGCTAATGCGCTAATAAGATATAGCTCGTAATCTGAAATTTTTCTTGGTTCTGACATTTTTAAAAATATAGGGATTTTACAAATGTAGTCTAAAGATAGTAATCATTAAGTTCTTAATCCTGTGAATGTTTCATCTTCTTAAAATAGAGTTCTGTTGAATGCGAATGGGATGAGACCGTTACATATAGTTCTGAAAAGCTTTTTCTACTTGTGTAAAGTAAATGGTATTTTTTATCTATAATGTCTACGCCTACTTTTTCACATATTTCAAATTTTGGTCCCGAGCTGCCTGGTATAATATGCACAAAACAACATATTCACGATAAATTGATCATCGAAGCCAAACAAAAATTATCAACTACTAATCAATCCATAAGCCAAATTGTCTATGAAATAGGCTTTGAGCATTGGCAATCTTTTAGCAAATTGTTTAAATGTAAAACTGCGGTTACACCTTCACAGTTCCGAGAATCATTTAATTGAAAGTAAGTCTAAGCAACGATTATATCGTCTCCGCTAGCCTTTAATAAGAGAATGCTTAAAAATTTATTTGCTGGACTGAAGTTTGTACTTTCTTTAATAGAGCTACATTGGTAAAAGTTTTAATTTTAAATAATGAAACTTTATTATAACTTCTTTACCATCTTTCAATTACCACCGGGTACTCAAAACCCCGATGATAACATTCCTGTAGATTTCAACGAACCCTTTGATCTTATAGTTTTTGTCATCCTGCCCGTGGTACTTATAGCTTTGTACATCATTTGGAGAAAGAAACGCAAGGGGAGGAGGGATTGAGGCTATTTAGATATTCCGCCTTTTCATTAACCCACTTTCAGTTATCGGTTTGGGTGTTCATATTAGCTGAACTTATATTTTAATAGTCACTTTTTCACCGGCTTTGACCATTTTGTTAATAAGCTCAACTCCATTTATATAAATTTTTGTGTCAATTTTATCTTGTATCAACTCCAGGTTAATTGAAATGGCGTTTTTACCGATATATAGATTTTTGAGACTTAAATTGGATAGATCTTCATTTAGTTGTGGTGTAATACTAAAAGAATTGAACTCAGTTTGCTCAAATGACAATATCCCTTCAATAATTAATCTACAATACAAAGCACTCTCTGCGGAAAGGTGTTTCATATTATTCTCAGGAAAAGCTTCTATAGGGTAGGGTACGTGATCTCCTAATAGTCTTTTATTTGAGTAATCAACTAACTTTTTAAGAGACTGATCAAATAATCCAGCTTTAAAGGTTCCTCTTAAGGCATATAAAGTTCCTCTGTCCCAAAAAACATCGGGCTCAGTTGAGCCGGGATTTAGTTCAACTAAAACCCCATTTGCTGTCCAAAGTTTTTCGAGAAGTGCATTGGCAGTTGCTTCCGCTCTTTTTTCGATTCCCATAACCAGCGGTAAACAGATCCAATGTCTGAGATGGGTATTTCCTTTAAAATAACGATAGGTATTTAGGCCTTCTATGTTGTCTCCAAAGTACTCCTCGATAGCATTAGCCATTTCAACACTGCGCTTTAAATACTGAGAAGACAACTTATGAAAACCAAGTTCTTTTGCAAGGTATGAGGCATTTAGTAGTCCTCCATAGTACAACGAATTTGTTGAAAGGTTTGCTTCTCCTGTAGATATTCTGCCTTCCATCTCATCTGTTTCTGATAAAACAATCCCTTCTTTATTCCTGTTATTTTGGCAATAGTTGAGGCTCCACTCAATTAACGGCCATATCTTTTTGGCAAACTTTTCATCAGCATTTCGTAGTAAGAACTGGGACGCTCCGTATGCGATCATAGCGGCATCTCCTCTGTCTTTACCGCAGGAGGGGAGCTCACCATCAATCTCAAATGAGTAGCATATTGGAGAAGAATCTTCAGGAATATTTTTTAAGAACATGAGATAGGCATTTTTTGCTGCTTCAATACCCGTTTTATAGCCTAAAAAAGGGAAGAAAGGACCGCTGTATTCCGCCTGATCATTTGCCCAAATACCTATGTAATAATTACCTCCTCCGGGTGAATGTACCAATCCCATTTTTGACTCAAAAATACTTTCAGAAGCACGTATTTTTGAAAAATAGAAAAGCTGATCTATTACAGGATTTGACGTTTCTAAAACAAGATTTTCTTCAATTTTTTGGAGAAATTGATTCCGTTCCTTTTCAATTTCCTCGTATTTAAAGCCTTTTATAGGTTCTTGATCAATAGCTGCAGAAAAATAGAGCGTGAAATTATAAGATGAGTGGGGGAGCAGGTTAATTGTGCTATCAGCATCATTATAAACATGACTGGTGTACTTTCCCTTGTATCCTCTCAGTTGATCAAGCGTATCTGTCTTACCGATCTGTAATTCTTTTATTTTGTCACTCGTATTTATTAATTCCCAATTTTCCACAAATACTCTTTGATTCATAGATGAAAACAGGGTTCTTTTAAGAATTATCTCCTGTACCGGAGTATGGTAAAAAGTAATTTTACCATTAATCTTTACAGAGTCGACTTTTTTGAATACCAAATTAGAACCTCCTTTTGAAATTGTTGGTTCAATTTCATCTGCGTAGACTTTCTTATAATATGCTCGGTATTTTCTCCAATCTTCCTCAATAGTTCTTAATTGCGGATATATAATTTCACGCTTTAGACTTAGTTCTTTATCCTTATTAACATCGTAGTAAATTATTGCGGAAATCTTTTTTCCAGACATTTCGATATTATCTGCATGTGGATAGGAATCAGTTGTGTTTACATTCCAAACAATGCTTTTTGAAGGAGAAATGTTCCAATAGTTATCTTTTTCCTGAGCGTGACTTTTTAGCAAAAAGAAGTTTAAGAGTAGGACTAACAATAAGCTTATCTGCTTTTTTATCATTTTAATAATTTTAGATTCAGAAATAATTCTTTTATAAAAGAGTTTAGTGCAAGAAAGAATATTTATAATTGATACTAATTCTAGTTCAATAACCATGTCTCTTGACCTTGTTTACTAATTGGATGGAACTTTGAGTCGGATAAAAAAATTAATCGATTAGGTTTATTAATGTTCAGCTAGGCACATTTTAGTATGCTTTTCTATTTATTTCAAACATCCATTGATATGCTAGTGTTTGGAATCATTGATAAACTCTGACGGACTTTTCTTGAACTGTTTTTGGAAGTTACGGCCGAAACTTGTTTGAGAGCGATAACCCACATCTTCCGCAATTTCAAAGATTTTTTTATCAGTGGTTTTTAATAAAAAAGCGGCTTTTTTTAGCCTAGTCGTATTAATCAGTTCATTTGGACTAACTTCTGATAATTCTTTGACTTTACGATATAAAGTAGATCTACTCATATTCATGAATTTTGCAAGCGATTCTACATTAAGATTGGGATCTTTCATATGGGACTCAATAATATGATCCAGTTTGGAAATGAAATCCTGATCTGAGGCAGATAGTGAAAGGGATTTTAAATGGGCGAGGGGACTGTTGCTGTAATGATCTAATATAGTCTTTCGGTTCGTTAACAAATTTGAAATTTGAACCAAAAGATGATCCATAGAAAAAGGCTTGGTAATATAGGCATCAGCGCCTGATTCGAGTCCTTCTATTTTGGCGTTTAAGGCACTTTTTGCAGTTAAAAGAATTACTGGAATATGTTTGGTCTTGGGATTTTCTTTTACCTGTTTACAGAGCTCAATACCATCCATCACCGGCATCATGATATCACTAAGTATCAATTGAATGTTATTTCCCTCCAGATGCTCAAGAGCCTTTGATCCATTCGAAGCGGAAATAATATTATAGCTTCTGGATAGTTCAGAATAAATAAAATCTGAAAGTTCCAGATTATCCTCAACCACAAGTAGGCAGGGTGTATTTTTTTTAAAGTTTCTTTCTAAAGATGTGTCTGTTTGATTTAGTGAAGCAGTAGGTGTTTGTTCTGCGCTTAAAGCTTCTCTTTGATACAGGGGCAAACGTAAAATAAAAGTGTTTAGGTTGTTTTGAGTTTCAAAATGCAATTTACCCTGATGCAATTCGGTCAATGAGTAGGCTAATGATAAACCTATACCAGTACCAAGATTTTTTACTTCACCCGGAACTCTATAAAAAGGTTCAAAAATACGTTGTTGCAGATGGTAGGGTATTAACCTTCCGTCATTAGTGATAGTAATTTGAAGATGGGAGTCATCACGCTCAAGTTTAAGACTTACTTCATGATTCGAATATTTTACGGCATTACTGTAGAGATTGCTTAAAATTTTCTTGAAAGCTTCCTCATCTACTTGAGCTATAATGGCTTCAGCAGGTTTGATTACTGTAAAATTCAGACCTTTTTCCTGAATAATGGGGCTAAAACGTAAATAGGTTTCTTCTAAAAGTTCGCTGATGTTGACAGCTGAAAAGTTGAGTTTTACGTGCTGCATTTCCGTTTTTCGAAAATCCAGTAATTCGTTGATCAGATTGAGCAGTCGTGAAGTGTTTTTCTCCATAATTCCAAGATTTTTTGGAATTTCAGGAGATTTATAGGTGTTCTTCAAAAGCTTTTCGAGTGGACTTTTAATAAGCGTAAGTGGGGTTCTTATCTCGTGGGCGATGTTAGTAAAGAACTCAATTTTTGCCTGATAGATTTCTTTTTCTTTAGCATTTTCCAGTTCCTGTATACGTCGGTTGTTTTTATCTCTGTTGTATATGTGATAGTACCTTAAAAGACTAAAAATCAAAAGGAAAATACATATTATATACAAAGCATAAGCTGTTTTACTGGCAAAAAATGGAGGTAAAACTTCCAGGCTTAATTTGACATCCCCTTCACTCCAAATGCCATCGCTATTCAATGCTTTAACCTTAAAAACATAATCTCCGGCTGGTAGCTCGGTAAAATTCACTTCGTGATTTTTACCTAGACTTATCCAGTTATCATTTAAGCCTTCGAGCTTGTACCAGTATTTGGTCATTTCTGGGGCAGTATAGCTTAGAGAGGCAAATGTAAGGCTGAATGTTGACTGCTCGTTATTGAGCTCAAGTTCCTGGGTAAAAGAAATAGACTTTTTTAAGGGAGATTCAGATGCATTTACAGTTACTTTTTCGTTATTTATTAGGATGTCGGTAATATAGATGGGAGCCTTGTACGTGTTTTTCGTAAAGGTGGAAGGATTAAAGCTAATCAGACCATTTACGCTGCCAAAATACATTTCACCCGATTTATCCTTAAAAAACGAACTGTAATTAAACTGGTCACTGAGCAGGCCGTTTGATTTTGTAAAAGTTTTAAGCTCGCCGCTTTCAGGATTATAATTAACAAGTCCGTTTGACGTGCTTATCCATAAATGCGAATTTTGATCTTCAAGTAAGGCATAGGTTACATTGCCTGGCAAGCCCTCATGTTTTCTTATTCTGGTAAATGTGCCAGATTCACGATCCAGAAGATTGAGTCCATTTTCAGTAGAAATCCAAAGCCTGTTTTTTGAGTCTTCAAAAATGCCGTTAATAACGTTAGAACTTATACTCGTTTCATCGTTTCGATCGAATTTGTAATGGCCTTTTGCTTCTGTTTTAGGGTTATAATAGTATAGTCCGTCCCAATACGTACCAGCCCAGAGTGTTCCCTCGTGATCTTCAAGTAAAAAAGTATAGTGATAAGTTTCGGGAAAGCCTTTTACGGGTTCAAATACATCTGAATTCTGAAGGTATTTATATACTCCCTGAGAGGTTAGAATGTACAGATCGAGAGCTGTAGTTTCATAAATATATAAGATAAAATCGCTGCGAAGACCGCCTTCTTCAACTCCCGTTCCATAATGCCTGATGATATTTCCGGTCCTGATATCCATAACATCAAGGCCGTGCTCAAAAGTACCTATCCACAATTCAGATTCGCGAGGTAAGAGGCCGTGTATATTGTAATGGCTCAAATTGCCTCCCTCATTTTGAGGCTTGTAATTTTCAAACTTTCCGCTTTTGGGGTTCAACCTATTGAGACCGGCATCTTCAGTACCTATCCAAATATTACCATATTGATCTTCCTTAATTTCACGAACCGCGTTACCGCTTATCGAGTTTTCACCCACTCGAGGGAAATAGCGTTTAAACGGAGTAAAAGGTCTGGGGTAATAATTAACTCCGCCAAAATAGGTGCCTAGCCATACTCCGCCCTCCAGATCTTCTACAAGACAATAAATAGCATTGTCTGAAATGGAGTAGGGATTATTATAACTCTTTTTTAAGTTTTGATAATCACGGGTTTCAAGATCATAAATAAACAGACCAGATTCGCTTGCCACCCAGAGTTCTGCACTATTTTTAACCAGAAAGTCTCTTACAAAAAGAGGCTTGCTATCTTTATTAAATAAGGAACTGGTTTTCTGTTGTGTTAACGAATAGACCAAAACTCCGTCATCTTTAGTACCAATATGAAGCTGATCTTTGAATAGAGATGCATCGATTTCGGTGATGATGGGCTGCGTGAAATTCGCTGGATTTAATACTAATTTTTGAAGGGAGTTATTGGCAGCAACATATGTATAGACTGCATCCTGACTTGCAACAAATAGCGTCCCTTCCTTGTTTTTAGTAAGAAATGAGAAATAGGCCTGATCATAAATTTCAACATTGGAAGAATCTGGTATATACTTATGAAGATTTCCCGAAGCAATGAACCAGATGTTACCTTCTAAGTCACTTTCAATGTCAAGAATAGGCTGATCTTTTGTATTGGTAACCAGGTTAAAGGCTTCTGTTTTTTCATCGTAGATAAATAATCCAGTATCTGTGCCAACCCAGATCTCCTCTCCATGCTCGTAAAGGCATCTAATAAAATTACTACCTATACTTGTAGAATCCTGGGGATTGTGCTGAAAGATTTTATAGTTGTATCCATCAAAACGGTTCAAGCCGTCTTTTGTGCCAAACCACATAAACCCCCTATGATCCTGTAACATTGTAATGACCGAATTGTGTGATAATCCGTCCTCGACCTGGTAGTTGCGGAATGAACGACTCTGGCTAAAAACTGAAAACAGGACAAAGTGAATAAGTATAATACACAAACCTCTCATACTACAAAGCACGTTATTAAACTTATAAACTCTAAAGTCTGATCGTCTCATTTTTATACAATATGGTTCATTATGGATTTAATTTTAACTTTTTTTTAATGTTGACCTGTTTTGTAGAAAGATTGATACATAGTATTTGCTAGTTTCTAAATTAAAATAACCTCTTTTGTATGGCATCAATTCAATAATAAAGTGCAGTAATAATTGAGAAATTCATAAAAGAAAGCATTTAATTTAACTCTTTTGGGATTTACTACAGGAGCTATTGGAACATTTAATAGTACACCAAATTGATAGGGTATTTACTATTTGTTTCAAATCTAATGAACGGTTACTACTATATTTTTATGTGTCCTGGTTTAAAAAAAGCTTTAGCTTTTATTTTTTCACAACCTGACTACAACGTTGGAAATGTCAATTTGATAATTTTTAAAAGCGAACTATAAAAAAAATGAAAATACTAATTACAGTTTTAATTACCTGTTTGCTCAGTTTGTTTTCGAATGCGCAAAGTTTTAAAAATCCCGTGTTAGATTCGGGTGCAGACCCCTATAGTATTTTTGTAGATGGCTATTACTACTATACGCATACAGTTGGCGATAGAGTTGTTCTTTATAAAACTAAAAATCTTGCGAATCTTCGCAATGCTCAATCCAAGACAATCTGGATGCCACCTAAAGGAACGGCTTATAGTCATAATATCTGGGCTCCCGAAATTCACTATATAGATAATGTGTGGTACGTTTATTTTGCGGCAGATGATGGGGATAATGACAATCACAGGATGTATGCAATTCGGAATGCTACAAAAGATCCTTTTAGTGAAGACTGGGAATTTAAAGGTAAACTGGCAGCTCAACCTGATCGTTGGGCAATAGACGGTAATGTATTTAAATATAATAATCAATTGTATATGGTTTGGTCCGGCTGGGAGGGAGAGATTAATGGACAGCAAAATATTTATATTTCAAAAATGTCAAATCCCTGGACCCTAGAAGGTAATAGAGTTCTTATTGCCCAACCTACATATAATTGGGAAAAGCAAGGGGATCTTAATGATGCAAAAAACCCACCTCATGTCAATGTAAATGAAGGGCCTCAGTTTCTAGAGCATAATGGAAAAGTATTTATTGTGTTTTCGGCCAGTGGTTGTTGGACAGATTATTATGCTTTAGGCCTTATTGAGTTTTCTGGAGGAGAGCTTCTAAATCCTGTTGCCTGGGAGAAAAAGGCCAAACCTATTTTTATGCAATCTGCAGAAAATGCAGTTTATGCCCCTGGCCATAATTCATTCTTTAAATCTCCTAATGGAACCGAAGACTGGATTTTATATCACGCTAATGCGAATCCCGGTGACGGCTGCGAAGGAAAACGATCACCCAGAATGCAAAAAATAAATTGGAATGATGACAGTACGCCAAATCTGGGAGTACCTGTATCTACTGAAACCTTATTATCGATACCCTTAGAACAATAATATTATGAATAAGCTTACTATAATTTTCATCTGTCTTTTGACAGGTATTTACACCCTAAATGCGCAGGAACGCTGGAGTAAAGAGAGAGCTCAAGCCTGGTATGCTAAACACGATTGGATGAGCGGTGCTAATTTTATTCCCAGTACCGCCATTAACCAACTGGAAATGTGGCAGGCAGATACTTTTGATTCTCAAACTATAGATCGTGAGCTAGTATATGCAGAGGGAATAGGTTTCAACACTATGCGGGTATATCTACATAGTCTGGCATATAAAGTAGATCCTGAAGGTTTCAAAAAACGCGTAGATACCTACTTAAGCCTTGCTGACAAGCACAAGATCAAAACCATACTTGTTATTTTTGACGATGTTTGGGATCCAAACCCTAAGGCTGGTAAACAGCGAGCTCCTAAACCCGGAGTGCATAACTCAGGATGGATGCAGGACCCTGGTTATCCTGCATCAAAAGATAATGCAGATTCTGCTGAGCTCAAAACCTATGTGCAGGATATAATCGCAACTTTTAAAAATGATGACCGCGTTTTGTTATGGGATTTATATAATGAGCCTGGTAACAGTGGTAAAAAGACTGAGAGTCTTCCCTTATTAAAGAATGTTTTTTCTTGGGCACGTGAGGTGAACCCGTCACAACCTTTGTCCGCGGGATTATGGGATTGGAGTTTTATAGAACTAAATGCTTTTCAGGCTCAACACTCAGATATTATTACCTATCACGATTATGAAAGTCCAGATTGGCATCGTAGAGTCATAGAGTTACTCAAATCGCACGATCGTCCTATGATTTGTACCGAGTATATGGCACGTACCCGAAACAACAGATTCTCAAATACTCTTTCTATGCTTGCAGAGTATAATATAGGTGCCATAAACTGGGGTTTAGTAAATGGCAAAACCAATACGATTTACGCCTGGGATACACCTATTGAGTCAGGCGCAGAGCCAACAGAGTGGTTTCATGATATTTTTAGAAAGGATGGAACTCCGTACAGACAGGATGAAGTAGACCTTATAAAAAAGGTGAATGACACTTATAATTAGTGAGTGATACTGAATAACAATAAATAACCCTGAAAAAATTCTATTTGCGACAGCGAATTTCTAGTGAATTCGGAAGTTGATTTACTTAATATCTAAAAAATTTCAAATAAAACGTTTTAGTAGAAACGATCATCTAATACACTTTAAAACTAAAAACCAATATATGAGACAATTTTACGCAGACCGACAAGCAATAAAAAACCAGAAAATGCTCCAATGTTTTCTGGCTTTGAAAATTGATTTAAAACTAGTTTAAACCATCATTAATTAAACGAAAATTATGAAAAAACACTTTATAAGATGGGGTCATAATCGTTCTATTATCACTAGACTTAACACGAGCCTAGTCATTGTATTATTTCTTATGTTCCCTTTTGTTCAAGTTTTAGCTAACACTTCTACTAGTCAAAATTTGACAATAAATACGTCAAATTTCTCTGTAGAAGACATTATAACTACTATAATGTCAAAATCTAAGTCATTAGTGTCTGGTACTATACCAAATCAACAGACTAGTATAAGTGGAAAAATACTTGATCCAAATGGTCAACCTCTACCCGGGGCAAACATTATTGAAAAGGGTACAGAGAATGGGGTGACTTCTGAATTTGATGGAACCTTTACCCTAACGGTAAGTGATCCAAATGCAATTTTAGAAATTTCCTATCTCGGATTTACAACTCAGGAAATTCCTCTTGATGGAAAAACAACGATCACAATTACTTTAGAGGAAAATGCTGCGAGCCTAGATGAGTTAGTAGTTGTAGGTTATGGAAAACAAAAGAAGTATTCGGTAATTAGCTCAGTTGACACCATCGAGCCAGAAGAATTACAAACTAGTTCTTCACGTTCATTGAGTAATAATCTTGCAGGAAGATTGGCCGGTGTAATTGCGGTGCAACGTTCTGGAGAAACAGGTTTTGACAATTCTCAATTTTGGATTCGGGGAATTTCTTCGTTTGCCGGTAATTCTCAACCTCTTGTATTAGTAGATGGTGTTGAACGATCGCTTAATAACATAGACCCTGCAGAAATTGCAACCTTTTCCATTCTGAAAGATGCTGCTGCGAGTGCTGTTTATGGGGTGCGTGGTGCAAATGGTGTAATATTGATTACTACCAAGCGAGGTAAAATCGCTAAGCCTAGTTTCAATGCACGTTACGAACACAGTTTAACCCAGCCTACACAATTGCCAGAGTTTATAGGTGCAGCAGAATATCTTGAAGTATTTAACGCTATTGCAAGGGAAGAAGGCGAGACAGAGCCCTTTTCACAAGAACGAATTGATAATATACGCTCTGGTGTTGATCCTGACTTATATCCTGATGTCAATTGGCTTGATGAGATTACAAAAGATAATGCTTCAAGTGATCGACTAAACCTTACGGTTACCGGAGGTACTGAACTTTTGCGCTATGCTTTTGTTGCTTCGTATTATGGTGAAAATGGTATCATAGAAAATGATCCCAGACAGCAATGGGATTCTTCCCCCCATCTTGACCGGTATAACATGCGTTCAAATCTTGATTTGAATATGACTCCAACTACCTTATTTCGAGTGAGTATAGGAGGTTTTCTTCAGGATTTAAGAAGAGCTCCTCAAAACGTAAATGAGTTATTAAATCTTGCATTTGAAACGCCGCCTTATCAACATCCAATACAATATTCTTCGGGAGAAATACCCGTTCAGCCAGAGAGAGCAAATCCCTGGGCTCTTGCTACTCAAACGGGTTATGAACGTCAAAGTGCCAGTAAATTAGAATCGCTATTTTCTGTAGAACAAGATCTTGACTTTGTAATTCAGGGATTATCTACCACATTTAAATTTTCTTTTGACCGATATAACGCAAATAGTGTAAGGCGGGCAAAACAACTTGAATATTACAATCCGGCAACCGGGAGAAACGAAGATGGTTCTTTAGATTTGATTGTGTACAGGTTTGGACAGGATTTTCTCGGTTACGAGACAGGTTCAGAATGGGGTAACAAAGCGGTTTATTTAGAAGGAAGAGTAGAATACTCTAACAATTTTAAAGGAGATCATCAGGTTGACGGGTTACTTCTGTATAATCAGCGTAACTATGATGATGGCTCCAGACTCCCTTACCGAAATCAAGGATTTGCAGGACGCGCTTCCTATTCCTACAAGCGTAGATATATTGCTGAATTCAATTTTGGATATAACGGTTCAGAAAATTTTGCGAAAGGAAAACGATATGGCTTCTTTCCTTCGGTAGCAGTGGGGTGGATTGCTTCAGAAGAAAATTTCTTAAAAGATTCCAAGGCTATATCTAATCTTAAATTAAGAGCATCTTATGGTCTTGCGGGTAATGACCAAATAGACGGTCGGAGATTTGCTTATATAACAACCATTGGAGACACAAATGGCTATAGATGGGGGGTTAATAATGATTACCAGAGAGCAGGTCGCTGGGAAGGAGATTATGGTGTTCCCAATTTAACCTGGGAAACCGTAGCTAAAGCAAACCTTGGTATAAATTTAGGTTTGTGGGAAAGCATAAATATTACAGCAGATGTATTTAATGAGATACGCGATGATATTTTTATGCAAAGACGTACAGTACCAGGATCTTCCGGTTTTGTAAACAATCCCTGGTCAAATTATGGTAAAGTGAAAAATCAGGGCTTTGAAGTTTCTTTAGATGTAAATAAGAGATTTAATGAAGATTTCTCCATAAGAGGATGGGGTAATTTCAGTTATGCACATAACGAAATACTTGAACAGGATGAACCGGCGGCAATTATAGGTACCAACAGATCCTCTACTGGGCAATCTGTGGGTCAGATATTTGGACTTTTAGATGATGGTCTTTTTACGAATGAGGACTTCGCAGACCTTGATGAATTAATTCTAAATGACAATGTACCCGAACATACTTTCGGGGCTGTAAGACCTGGAGATATTAAGTATAAGGATCTTAATGGTGATGGGAGAATCACTGAATTAGATAGAACAGCTATAGGAGGTACCTATATCCCAGAGATTGTATATGGCTTTGGTTTTAATATGCAATACAAGAGTTTTGATTTTGGTGCATTCTTTCAGGGAAATGCGAAGACTTATAGAATTATCGGAGGAAATTATTTCAGTCCTGGCTCAGGTCAAGGGGGACTAGGTAACATCTATACGAATTATACAGATCGCTGGACGGTAGAGAACCCCAGTCAGGATGTTTTTTGGCCACGTTTATCTAATTCACCAAACGCCAATAATGATAAGGCTTCAACCTGGTGGCTAAGAGATATGAGCATGCTGCGCCTTAAGAATGTAGAATTTGGTTACACATTTCCAAAAAGTCTAACCCAAAAAATAAGCAGTAACAATGCTCGTCTTTATGTAAGAGGTAATAATGTACTTACATTTTCTTCTTTCAAACTTTGGGATCCTGAAATTGATACAGGTACAGGATTTACATATCCACCAATGCAATCTATTGCACTAGGATTAGACATCATCTTTTAATAAAAAATATAGATTATGAAAATTTTAAAATACATAACTGTCACAGTCTTAGCACTGACATTTACGTCTTGCTCAGATTATCTGGACCAAAAGCCAGAAGATATACTTACGCTAGAGAAAGTTTTTAACGATAAGACCAGAACGGAAGATTGGTTAGCCGGTATTTACTCCAGTGTACCAGATCCTTATTGGGGAATGATAAGGAATATTGGATATGACGCGTTTGGAGATGATATGGCTCCTTCTACGGGTTGGGAACAATTTGGCTGGGATGTAATAGCCAAGCAAAGAGGCGACTGGAATCCAACCTCAAACTGGAATGCCGATTATTGGGATTTGTTGCCCAAAAGAATCAGATCTGCCTATATATTCATAGAGAATGTTAAGGCATTACCAGCTCAAAAAGTTACAGAAGAAGAAGTGCAGCTTATGATAAATGAAGCACGTTTTCTTATAGCCTATTATAATTTTCTACTGATTGAAGCCTATGGTCCCGTTCCTTTCAATGAGGGTATACGTACTGCTGATGAAGACTTATTAAATGAAAGAAGACCTTATGATGAATTGGTTTCCTGGATTGATAATGAATTGTTAGAAGTGTCCAAAGAATTACCTGCAAGATATAGTGATGCTGCTAAGTTTGGTCGCGCCACTTCAATCATGGCTTTAGCAGTTAGAGCCCGTATGCTCTTATTTGCTGCGAGTCCTTTGGTAAATGGAAACCCGGATTATTCGGGTTACACCAACAGCTTGGGAGAACCGCTTTTTAATAGTACCTATGATCCGCAAAAATGGACTAAAGCAGCAGCGGCAAGCAAGGAGTTAATTGATGCAGCACACGCGGCTGGGCATGAATTGTACTATGAGTACAATGATGACGGCTCTATAGATCCTTTTCTTTCCTATCAAAATATGATGTTTAGAAGGACTACAGACGGTAATACAGAAATACTTTTTGCACGTCCTGATGTAAACCACTGGGAATATGATAAACATGCACAGCCCAGAGGTACTGCCGGTAATGGAGGTCTGGGTGTAACGCAATCCTTGGTAGATGCATTTTTTATGGAAAATGGTTTACCTATAGACGATCCTAATTCAGGCTATGTTGAAAAAGGATTTTCTCAGGAAGCGGAATTTAGAAATACGAAGTGGATCGAAGTTCAGGGAAATCAAGATGGTAAAGCGGGACAGGTTACGCTACCAGACACCTACAATATGTATACCCATCGCGAGCCTCGCTTCTATATTTCTGTTTTATATAACAGAGCCTGGTATCGCAGAGAAAATCGTACTACGCGATTTATGAAAGATGAGTGGGATGGAGGACCAACGCACGATGCACCACAAAATGGATATCTCGTACGTAAAAAAGTACATCCCGATCACGACCCAAGAAATGGAACAAATCCATATAGACCAGGGATTCTTTACAGATTGGGTGAAGCCTACCTAAATTATGCCGAAGCACTTAATGAAAGTGACCCAGGTAATCCTGACATTTTAAAGTACGTTAATCTTATAAGAGAGCGTGCGGGAATTCCGGGTCTTCAGAGCGGAATGAGTCAAAGTGAAATGAGGGAAGCTATACGAAGAGAGCGTCGTGTAGAGCTCAATTGCGAAATGGGATTGAGATATCATGATATTAGACGTTGGAAAATAGGAGAAGAAACACTGGATAGAAAATTTTATGGAATGAATTTCTTCGGTTCTCAATATTGTGATGATGTAAGCAACCCCGATTGCTATTTTATAAGAACACCTTATCAGGAACGTCAATTCTCTAAAAAGAATTATTGGATTCCTATTCATCAAACAGAACTGGATATTAATCCAGATTTGGTTCAGAATCCTTTCTGGTAATCCTCTAATTACACTTTTAAATAACCAAACAACCCTTACTCCAAAAATACATGGAGTATGGGTTGTTGTTTTTATCATTTTATAAATAAATGAACATTTAAAAAAGGCAATTGAAAGCTGCGGGTTTGAGATTAATTAATCAATATAATCAACGCCTATATCTGCCCGCAGTTTAATTGCTTTTTCTTCTTAGCTCACCATTTTCACGTAGTTGAAAAATAGGGGCCAGTCACGTATTTAATACTTCCACATTTTAATGAAAACCCGGTAAAATGCGGTGGTGTCTTACGTAAAATAATTTATACCATATTCTCATGTCCAAATCAAATTCGTTTTTCTCCCAAAGGCTAAAAGTTCTTTTAGTCTTTATTTTTTCCATTATGGCTAGTTATGCTCAGCAATTTAATACGGTAATAGGTGATAGTCCAGATCCTTTTCTTACCTATGAAGAAGGCTATTATTACTTAACCGGAACGTACGGAGGCGCTGTAGGAGCTCGCAGGGCCAAAACATTGGAGGGACTTAGGTCAGCTAAAGCTCATATTTTTTATGGGCCAGCTCAGGGTGGACCCCCGGGGGATTACTGGGCATCTGAAATATTTCGTATAAATGGCAAATGGTACATCTATTATACTGCCGATCCTACTACTAAGGATGGAACAGATCAGCAACGTATGTATGTTATAGAAAATTCAGCAGAGGATCCTTTTACCGGAACCTGGGAGAATCATAGAATTTTTGATCCACTGAATGATGTTTGGGCCATCGATGCAACAGTTTTTGAACATAAAGGAAGTTTATTTTATGTATGGTCTGGGAGTGACGTTATTGACGACATACCCCATAAGCCTCAGAATATTTATATAGCAAAAATGTCAAATCCCTGGACTTTAGAGACTGAACGGGTTTTGCTAAGTGAGCCAACTGCGTCCTGGGAGGGTGATCAGGTAAATGAAGGTCCTGAAGTAATAAAACACGGAAATCGTGTATTTATCGCCTATTCTACGTTTGGCTGTTGGACTCCTGATTACCGTTTAGGGATGATTTATATGAACAGTGATAGTGATCCTCTGGATCCGGCTTCCTGGGTTAAGCATGACGCTCCTGTATTTCAGGGAAATAGTGAGGTAGGGATCTATGGGCCCGGCCATCATTGTTTTTTTAAATCTCCAGATGGCACTGAAGATTGGTTTGCATATCATGCAGTAGCTGTACCAGAAGGTGGTTGTAATGACAAGCGATCTGTGCGAGTACAGAGATTGTATTGGACTTCAGATAATTTACCTGTATTTGGGCAACCCATAAGGCAGGGTGAGCGTCAGATTGTTCCATCAGGTGAAGTTGCTCTTGCTGAAACCAGCCCCTTACAGAACGGAGTTTATGAAATGAAGCTCAAGCGTTCAACTAATTTATCTCTGGATCTTGATAATTGTAATTTGGATCTTGGTACCAATGTAAAAGTTTGGACAGACACTGATAATCCTTGTCAGCGTTGGGTGTTTAATGCTACCGATGATGGTTATTATACGATCTCTTCTTATGAAAGTGGACTCGTCCTGGATGTAAACAATTGTTCGCCTGATGAAAATGTGAATATATCAGTTTGGAAGCCAAATGGCTCTCATTGCCAACAATGGAAAGTAACTGAAAGTGAGTCTGGTTTTTATACATTAAAATCCAGAAGCAGTGGCAAAGTGATACAGGTGTTGGGTGGCACGTCGCCCGGTGGTAATGTTGTACAGGGTCTTTTCAAGGAAGGGGATAATCAAAAGTGGTCATTAGAACGAGTTGATGATGATAAACTTAAAGATGGAATCTATACAATTTCTTCGGTTAAGAGTAATTTGGGGTTGCAATTAGAGAATTGTAACTCAGAAACCGGGACAGGAATCGTTCAAAATACACTATCAAATGAACAATGTCAGCAATGGAAGATCACATCTACTGGTGATGGATTTTATGTTATAACCTCTCTAGAAAGCGGTAAGGCGCTTGAGGTACCCTCGTGCAGTGCAAACCCTACTCAACCTATAACGACTGGGGATCTAAATGATAGTGATTGTCAGAAATTCCGAATAATACCACTTGGTGTAAATGGGGCTTTTAAAATACTTTCTAAAGCTACCAGTATGTCACTCGATGTTGCTGGTTGTTCTTCAGCAGAAGGTGCGGCTATAGCACAATATCCGTATTGGGGAGCTGATTGTCAGTTGTGGGATTTTAACCTCATATCAGATGAAAATAGCAGCGTGATTACAGAAGGGAAGGCACGATTTCAGGTACTAACACCCACTTTGATCAAAATGGAGTATGCAGGCGATGGAATTTTTGAAGATCAAAAGACATTTACAGTTACAAACCTGGACTTACCCATACCTGCTTTCTCAACTACAGTTGTTGATGGATGGAGAGAAATCCAAACGGAACAATTGACGCTTCGGTACAAACAAAATTCGGGAGCATTTGACGATACCAATTTAAAAGTACTCTTAAAATTAAACGGCCAGACTGTTGAATCAAAACCCTGGACTTCTGATTTTTCAGCTCAAAAACAGGAAGCTGAAGAAATGAATTTGATTGGAAGTGCGAGCATTGCAACAAATCATGAGGGATTTAGCGGTTCCGGATTTGTTGCGGGATTAGAGCAGGAAGGAGCAGGTATGAGCTGGCAGGCAGAGCAATTACCCGAAGGGAAATATATGTTGGCCATAAAATATGGAAATGGGACCGGAGGAGACGGGCAACATACGACGCGTACCATGAGTTTTTATGTAGATGGGGTTAAAACACAAATCGCGCTTCCCGCTACGGCAGACTGGGATACCTGGGGCCTTTTACAACAACCTATTAGCTTACCAAAAGGAGCTCCGCTAATGAAATTCGTGGCTGATGCTGGTGATACGCATAACATCAATGTAGATTATATTTCTCTACATCCTATAGCAGATTTTAATGAGGTTTATGAGGCCGAAAATGCCGTATTAGAAGGACCAGCGTCTATAAATACAGACCATTCAGGTTATACCGGAAGTGGTTTTATAGGTGGAATTAGTTCTGAAGGAGCCGCTATGAATTATCATTTTGATAATACACAATCTTCAGGGGAGTATATAGTATCCATTAGATATGCAAATGGATCAGGAGGAGACGGTATGCATACTACCAGAACTCTAAGTTTAAGCATTGACGACGTTAAAACAGAGCTGTCACTACCTAAAACTGCTAACTGGGACGACTGGGAAATTGTTCAAAAAAAGGTTTCGTTGACTAATGGACCTCATCACATCAAACTTCTTTATGATGATGGAGATTCAGGTAATGTAAATATAGATTGGCTGGCTGTAAGTTTAGAAGGCGAATCTATTCCAGATGCAGATACTGCTGGAGAAGCTAACCTTGGAGGAGGATTGAGGTCTTTAGACATTAAATCTGGCGAAGTGCCCTTATGGGATGGGATAATGAGTCGGGAAGGCTGGTACTTACTCGATGATAGTAAAACCGCATTAATGGGTGACGATGGTTGGCCAGCTACCAGACCCCAGCATCAGGGAGGGTATCAAAATGGGTATTTCTTTGGTTATGGAACAAATTATCAAAAAGCCCTTGAAGACTTTTATGACCTGACTGGAACTCCGCCCTTACTTCCCCGCTGGGCTTTTGGAGTTTGGTATTCTAAATATGAACCATATTCAAGTAGCTATTATAAGGAAACATTACTTCCAAAGTTTAGAGCTGAAAAAATGCCCCTGGATGTACTTGTTATTGATACCGACTGGAAGTCACCAAACCAATGGAATGGCTGGAACTGGAATTCTGAGCTTTTTCCAAATCCAGAAGAGTTTTTAGACTGGACAGAAGATGAAGGGTTAAAAATTTCTTTAAATATACACGCGACAATTCAACGGGATGACCCAAAATTTGGTCAGACAAATGCAAGCGCAGGGGGGCTCATTGATGAGAATAATGACGGCCGTTATCATTTTGATTACAGTAATAAAAACCATTCTAAAGCATATTTCGATTTACATAGACCTTTTAGTGAGCAAGGGGTTGATTTTTGGTGGCCAGACTGGGTAGATGAATATGTAGATTTGGAAGTAGAGGGCTTACCTACCGAAACCTGGTTGAGTCATTTGTATGCTAATGACAGAGCAGAAAGAGGATTACGTCCATTCTCATTTGCACGCATAGGTGACGGGTACAAAGGTTATGGCAAGTCTGGTCCTCCAGATATGGCATGGTCTGATCACCGATATACTTTACATTTTACAGGAGACACTTTTGATGACTGGGAGTTGCTTGAGTTTGAATCAAAATTTACGATTAGGGAGGCAAATTTGGGAATCCCATACGTTTCCCACGATATGGGAAGTTTTAAAGGAAGAACACTATCTGATGATAAATACATTCGATGGTTACAATTTGGAATCTTTCAGCCCATTTTCCGATTACATTCTGATGATCACGACGACAGCTACAGATTGCCCTGGCAATATCCTGAGGTGGAAGAACAGGCCAAAAAGTTTATACGTCTGCGTCATGCATTAGTTCCCTATACCTATTCACTTGCACATGAGGCTTCAACAGGAGGCATGCCTATTGTACGTGGTATGTATTTTTATTATCCTGAAGCATCAGAATCTTATACCTACGAAAAGCAATATTTTTTTGGTGAAAATATTTTGATTTCACCTATAACTAAGCCCGGAGAAGTTGCTTCTACAGAAGTATGGTTCCCTGAAGGGGATTGGATTAATTTTTTCACAGATAAAAAAATTACAGGCCCTACCGTAAAGACAGTTTCAGCCGATTACAATGCTATGGCTGCATTTGTGAAAGCAGGAGGTATAATTCCCCTAAAACCGTATTCAGATTATTTGGGACAAAAACCTTTGGATACCCTCCAAATTAAACTTTATGCAGGAGCAGATGGTGAATTTATTATGTATGAAGATGCAGGTACAGGATTAGCTTTTAAAAATGGAGCTTATGCGACTACCAGAATAACATACAACAACGCAAATAAGGAGCTAACCATACCAGCACAGTTGGGTAATTTTACAGGCAACGTTACAGCGCGCACTTATGATATTGAAGTACATAATATTTTACCGGAAGCTATACGGTTAAATGGAAAAGAATTGTCGCAAATAGAAGCCGCATCAGGTGAAGGCTGGTGGCTGAAGCAGGGAATCGTTAATATTCACCTCAACGAGCGCTCTGTAAATGAAGAAACCCGTATTACAATGAAAGAGGCAACGGCTTCAATTGACGATCTCAAAAAAGGAGTGGGTGTTAAACTATTCCCCAATCCTTCAGAGGCTGCATTCAATGTGGTACTTGATGAACCAGTTAATGAAATTAATTTATTTATCTATGATTTAAATGGAAGGAATGTATTTGAACAGGCCTATAAAAACAAATCAAGAATGCTAGTTGATACATCAACATTCTCTAAAGGTGTTTACATCGTGCAAATTAAAGCAGATTCAAAAGTTTTTTACGAAAAACTAATGGTGGAATAAGAAAATGAAGTTTATTTAAGATTATTTGAGAATAATCTGATTTCGGGTATCATTTAGGACATTTAGGAAAACGTCATATCATTATTATCTATATTTAGTGATCCAAACTGATACGTTGAACTAAAAAATATGGATTTTATTCATGAAATTCCAGATAGATCATAAGAGTCCCGTCCCACTTCATGCTCAGGTAGAAGAGCTTCTAAGAGAACTCATCAAAGAGGAAGAATATCAAAACGGTAAAGTTTTACCTAGTGAAGTAGATATAAGTAATAGGCTGGCCATTTCAAGATCTACGGTACGGCAGGCTATCAAGAAACTTGTTTTTGAAGGTTTGCTGGTAAGAAAGAAAAAAGCCGGCACTAAGGTTGCTCCTAAACCTGTAAGCTCAAAATCAAATAATTGGTTGAGCTTTTCACAGGAAATGAAACTACGGGGCATTCCGATACGTAATTTTGAACTAAACATCAGTTGGGTAAACCCAACTGATGAGATTGCTCTTTTTTTTGATATTTCTCCAGACAAAAAGATTCTAAAAATGGAGCGGGTTAGAGGTAAGCCAGAAGAGCCATTTGTCTATTTTGCTTCTTATTTTCATCCTAGAATAGGATTAACAGGAGAAGAGGATTTTAAATTACCTCTTTATGAAATGATTGAACAGGAACATTCCATCGTTGCGTCTTTATCTAAAGAGGAGATTAGTGCGACTGCAGCAGATGAGACTATATCACATAAGCTAGAAATTAAAAAAGGGACGCCGGTTCTTTTTAGAAAGCGTTTTGTTTTTGATCAGGGCGAGAGACCTATTGAATATAATTTGGGGTATTATAAATCTGACAGCTTTATTTATACTGTTGAAAGTAGCCGCTGATACTATTGTCACATAACTCTATTGATCAGAATTTGAGAAATTTATATAACTAGTGGTTTACTAGATAAAAATTATTATGTTTGTACATATAAACATAATAATATATAATATTGAAGGGTAATACAGATATATTGGCACCATTGAAAAGAAAAACCAGTCAGTTTCTCATGCCGCAAGTTAAGGGCGAGAAGGGTTCAAATCTAAATTTTGATTTATATCCAGCCTATGAGCTTGGTCCTGGTAAAATTAATATGGGTTACGCCGATCTTGCTGATTATTTATCAGATCAAAAAATGATCTGTTTAGATGGATTTTCAGGCATAAATTGGGAGCTTATAATAACCTTATTCGCTTCTAAACTGAAAGAAAAAGGTTTGAGCGTAAATCTAATTAATATTGATTCCTGCTTAAAGCCTGAGGGTTCTATTCAAAATATGATAGAGCCTTTTTTGGGAGAAGAGGAATCAGTATGGGGAACACGAGCAGATTTGAATCTTGTAGATTTTTTCGATAATTCTAAATTAAGATCCATTCAAGTTCAAGAGGATGTAGATGTTAATATTGTTTATGGATGTGGTGCGAGTCTGGCTAATGTTGATGGTAGCTTAGTTTATTTTGATTTACCTAAAAATGAGCTTCAGTATCGTATGCGTGCTGGCAGCGTTACAAATCTTGGCATATTTTCACGAAAAGAAGATTTTAAAACCTATAAGCATTTCTATTTTATTGATTGGATAGTACTCAATGCTGAAAAAAAGAAGTTAGCCTCATACATTGATGTTATTGTAGATGGGCAGCACGATGAAAACCCTTCATGGGCTTTAATGCCTGAACTAAGTACAGCACTTAAGTCAATGAGTAAATCCGTCTTTAGAGTACGGCCCTGGTTTGAGCCCGGAGCCTGGGGAGGCGAATGGATTAAAGAGCATATTACAGGTCTCAATACTGAGGTTCCCAATTATGCGTGGGCTTTTTCATTAATTGTCCCTGAAAACGGCATACTTTTTCAAAGTGAAGAGAAACTTTTGGAGATTTCATTTGACTTTTTAATGAATCAGGAAGCAGAGAATGTGTTAGGTGAACACTACAAGAAATTTGGGAATGAGTTTCCAATTCGTTTTAATTTTTTGGATACTTATAATGGAGGTAATCTTTCTATACAATGCCATCCGAGTCTAGAATATATTCAGCAGGTTTTTGGTGAGAATATTACTCAGGATGAATGTTATTATATTTTAGATTGTAAAAAGGATGCCAGTGTTTATTTGGGTTTTCAGGAGGATATAAATCCTGATCAATTTAGAACAGCGCTTGAGAAAAGTCAGCAGGATGGATCTGAAATTTCAATTACAGATTATGTTCAGCAACATAAATCTAAAAAGCACGAGCTTTATCTTATCCCTAATGGCACTATACATAGTGCGGGTTCGGGTAATATGGTATTAGAAATAAGCGCTACTCCTTATATTTTCACGTTTAAAATGTATGACTGGTTAAGGCTTGACCTTGACGGAAAGCCACGTCCAATCAATATCAATCACGCGTTTAAGAACTTAAAGTTTCACCTTAAAGGAGAGCAGGTATCTCAAGAATTATTTTCGAATACGCAGCTTTTGGAAAGCGAAAATGAATTTGAAGTTTATCACTATCCTACTCATCCAGATCATTTCTACGACGTAAGACGCTTTGATTTTGATGAAAGTATAGAGGTACAAACTCACGATTCCTGTCAGGTTATGATGTTAGTTGAAGGTCAACAGATAAGCATTGAAACCAAAGAGGGATATGAGCAGAAATTGGGATATGCGGAAACCTTTGTGGTTCCTGCCGCGGCAGAAAGTTTTAAGCTAATAAATCTCGGGTCTGAAAGAGCTAAAGTGATAAATGCTTATTTAAAATAGACTTTATCTTGCTTAAGAATAAAGGATGGTTTTATCGATAACGATTGAGTTTTTAGAGGTTTAATAGATTAACATAAGGTAAAAAAGTTAATGTTAAGTTTAGGAGTAGATATAGGAGGGAGCCATATTGCAGCAGGTATTTTTGACTTTGAGCGTAAAGCATTAATTCAAAATACCTACACGCATACTAGAGTTAATCCAAAGGCATCTAAAGACCAAATTCTTTCTCAATGGTCTGCAACATTGCAAGAAACAATTAACAAAATTGATAAGCCTGTTAAGGGAATAGGAATTGCTATGCCTGGGCCATTTGATTATTATAATGGAATCAGTAAAATACAGGATGTTGATAAGTTTCAATCCTTATATAATGTAAATCTGAGATCTGAATTAGCAGTACGGCTAAATATTAATCCTTCTAACGTACGCTTTATAAATGATGCATCAGCATTTTCGATAGCTGAAGCGTTATTGGGACAGGCATCAAAATACGATAAAGTTGTTGCAATCACTTTGGGAACCGGATTGGGAGCCAGCTTTGTTGTAAATGCTAAGCCCATTATTGAAGATACCAAAGTCCCTCAGGGAGGCTTTCTTTACAATCAGTATTATAGGAATCAGCTAGCTGATGAGGTATTTTCCACAAGAGGAATTACTAATAGCTACTTTGCTATAAGCGGAGTGCAGCTAAATGAGGTTAAGTCAATTGCTCAGAAAGCACGACATGAAAGGGATGCTCAATTCGTTTTTGAAGATTTTGGTGAAAAGCTAGGCGAATTTTTAAAGCCATTTTTAAAAGATTTTGGGGCAGAAACACTTGTATTGGGCGGTAATATCTCTAAAGCATTTCAATTGTTTGAGAATACATTAAAAATGGAACTCTCTTTTCTTGAGAAAATTTATGTTTCTGAATTAGGAGAACAGGCGGCTATTATCGGCAGTGCTCTTTTGCTCGAAGACAATTACTATAATAAACTTAAAGAAACTTTGAAATTGATGTAATGGAAAATAAAGTTTCTTCTAGTAAAATTATCATTCCTGTCCTGTTGTCTTATGTGGTCATGGGTTTTGTGGATATAGTTGGTGTTTCAACTGGTTTTGCTAAACGGGATTTTGACCTTTCTCCAGAAATGTCACAACTGCTCCCTTCCATGGTTTTTATATGGTTTTTTGCTTTGTCAATTCCAGTATCTGTAGTACAACACAATCTGGGTAAGAAGAGAGTGTTGCTATGGGGTATATTTTTTACCGCATTGGGGATGTTCTTACCTTTCTTAGTGTATTCTTATGCCGTTTTGCTGGGGTGTTTTGTACTTCTGGGTATTGGTAACACGATAATTCAGGTAGCTTCAAATCCATTGTTGCAGGATGTAGTTAGTGAAAAACGTTTCTCAAGCTTTATGAGTTTATCTCAGTTTATAAAAGCAATAAGCTCTTTACTCGGGCCTCTTATTGCAACTTTTATGGTTGCACAATATGGGGACTGGAAACTGGTATTCCTGGTTTATGGACTAATTTCCATCATAGTAGGTTTTTGGCTACTTATAACCCCTATTAAGGAGACTACTTCAGAGGTTAAAGCCAGTTTTACTTCTGCATTAAAGCTTTTAAAGAATCCTTTTGTAGCATTTATGGTGTTCGCCATTTTCCTGATTGTGGGAATAGATGTGGGAATAAATACAAATATTCAAAATCTACTTACCCAACAATTCGGGATTAGTTTAGAAAAGGCTTCTTTAGGCATTAGTATTTATTTTGGAGCGCTAATGATTACGCGTTTTATTGGTGCAATCTTATTTGCTAGAATAAACACTTTAAAATTTCTGCTTTGGTCTTCTCTTATCACTGCGTTACTATTGCTGCTTCTGGTTTTATCGGTATCTGCAAATATGTCTTTCGCGCTTATTTTCTTAATTGGCCTTAGTTCTGGTAATTTATTTCCCCTCATTTTTTCATTAACTATTAGTAAAGTGCCAAAACGGGCTAACGAAATTTCAGGTTTAATGATAATGGCGGTTGTTGGTGGGGCAATTATTCCTCCGATAATGGGAGTGCTGACCAATATTTATGGAGTTCAATGGAGTTTCCTTGTTCTGATTATTTCAGCACTCTATATTTTTTCAACTTATTTTAAACTTAAAGATTGATATATGTATAAATTACTATTTGTTTGTTTGGCACTTTTTATTTCCTGTCAAAATGCTGATAACACAGTAAGTCTGGTACAATCGCAAGAGTCGTACTCCGAATACGTAGATCCTAACATAGGAACTGCACATAGTCGTTGGTTTTTTTATACACCCGCCGCTTTGCCATTTGGCATGGCCAAATTGGGCCCTTCAACTAATGGAAGTCTAGGAAATGAGCAAGGTTGGGAAGCAACTGGTTATGATTCAAGAGATAATACTATAGAGGGGTTTGCAAACTTGCATGAATTTCAAATTGGAGGTTTTTTATTTACAGGAATGACAGGAAAGTTAAAAACGATTCCTGGAGATGTAGAAAATCCTGATACCGGTTACCGGTCTCGATTTGATCGTAATGAGGAGCATGCCAGTCCTGGGTATTATAAAGTTAAGCTAAAGGATTATGATGTTACGGCAGAACTCACCGCCACTAAACGCGTGGGCTTTCATAAATATACCTACCCGGCAAGTGATAGCGCGTATGTCATTTTAGATATAGGTAATGAGTTGGGAGAAAGCGGTGATGTAAAAAATGCTGAAGTGTCTTATAATTCAGAAGATCAAACTTTTACAGGCTGGGTATCTACCTATCCTAAGTATGTTCAGAAATATCAGGAGGGCGCTGAAGTCAAAATGTTCGTTGCAGGTAAGATCAATAAAAAACCTGTTGAGGCCGGAACTTTTATTCATGAAAAGCAATACAAAAATGTGCTTCAAAATTCCGGTGAGGGAGTAGGTCTTTATTTACGATTTGAAACTGAGCAGGATGAACCTATAGAATTGAAAGCAGGTTTTTCATATACATCAATCCAGAATGCTAAAGCAAATTTAGATGCCGAGGCTAAAAATCTATCATTTGATGAAGCACTTGTAAATGCACAAGAAAAATGGGAAGATGAACTTTCAAAAATTAAAGTTACAGACTCTTCTAATACAAATAAGACTAAGTTCTACACCGGACTTTATCACGCACTTTTAGGAAGAGGTTTAGCTAGTGATGTAAACGGTCAATTTCCTGAAAATGATGGCAGCGTTGGTCAAATCCCGCTTGATAATGATGGTAAACCAACATTCAATTTTTACAATACCGACGCGATCTGGGGAGGTTTTTGGAATCTTACCCAATTATGGACCATTGCCTGGCCAGAATATTATAATGACCTAGTTCAAACCCATTTAGCGGTTTATAAAAATTCGGGATGGTTAGGAGATGGCCTTGCAAATTCTCGATTTGTTTCTGGTGTGGGTACAAATTTTGTAAGTCTTATCATAGCTTCAGCTTATCAGGCAGGAATACGGGATTACGACGTAGAATTAGCTTTTAAAGCTGCCTATGAAAATGAAACACGTTATAAAGAACGTATTGAAGGTGCAGGTAAAACTGATTTGAAAGGTTTTATCAATGATGGTTATATTGTCTACCAGCCTGGTTGGGATACTTCACCTGAAGGTTCTGCATTTTCCGTATCACATACTTTAGAATATTGTTATAGTGCATATGCTGTAGCTCAGTTCGCAAAGGCTTTAGGAAAAGAGAAGGAATATCAGGAATTGATGCAGCTCGCAGATAATTGGAAAAATTTATATGATGAAAAAACTGATTTTATTCGTCCAAAAGATGGAAAGGGTGAGTATTTATCCAATTTTGACCCGTTTGAACCCTGGATTGGTTATCAGGAGGGTAATGCATGGCAATACACATTTTATGTACCCCATCAACCACACGAGTTAGTGGAGAAGATGGGTGAGGAAAAATTTGTAAAACGTTTAGATTCTATTTTCACAGTGTCGGAAAAAACCAAGTTTGGAGGAGAAGATATTGATGCATTTGCCGGACTTAATTATTTATATAATCAAGGAAATCAGCCCAATTTGCACATAGCCTATCTGTTTAATTTTACCAATAAACCCTGGCTCACTCAAAAATGGGTGCGCAAAATTTCTGATGATTTTTATGGAACCGAGGCCGTGCATGGTTATGGCTATGGACAGGACGAAGATCAGGGGCAGTTGGGTGCATGGTTCAATATGGCTGCGATGGGATTATTTGATGTTAAAGGACTGGTAGAAATAGATCCGTCTTTTCAACTAAGCACGCCCTTATTTGATAAAATTGAAATTACCACAGGATGGGATAGTACCGTTATAATAGACACACATAATAACGGCCCCAATAACTACTATATTCAAAATGTAGAACTTGATGGCAATCCTTATCACAAAAACAGTATTAGTCTGCAAAAGTTAAAAGAAGGTGTAGAATTGAGTTATAAACTTGGTGATCAACCTAACTCAGGTTGGTTTCAAATGGAATAGTCTTTTTAGAGATTAATGGTCTCTATTTAGAATGAATAGGTATGCAGTATTACGGTTTATTGTAATTATGTATGTACAAAATATTATTTAAATTTATTTGTTAGGTAAAACGTTTTACTTATATTTACTCGATGTTAATCCGGTGTTAAAAACAATTAGTAATCAATGAAAAAAAGAAACTTAATAAATCTACCCTTTAGAAACTTTAGTATTCAGGTGTATGACTGCAACCGTAATAAGAAGCGGTTTGGATTAATAGCTTTTTTACTGCTATTCCTTCAATTTTCTTATGCTCAGGAGACGATTCAGGGGGTAGTAACTGATGTAAATGCTGCTCCAATTCCAGGTGTTACCGTTTTAGAAAAAGGTACAGGAAATGGAACTCAAACTGATTTTGACGGTAATTATTCGTTAACAGTAGCTGGTCCAGAAAGTGTATTAGTTTTTTCTTTTGTAGGAATGAAAACGATTGAGTTGGAAGTTGGAGCACGTAACGAAATCGATGTTGTTCTAGAGGATGATGTGGCGAGCCTGGAAGAAGTAGTGGTAGTGGGTTATGGGACGCAGGTGCGTTCTAGAGTTGCAGGAGCGGTTGATCAAATTAGTCAGGAAGCTTTTGATGGTCGTTCTTCAGCCAATGTAACGCAATCGTTGCAGGGGAAAGCTCCGGGACTTACAATTCAACAGCGCAATTCTGAACCAGGTGCTCCGCTTAATATTAATATACGAGGTATCAGTACTTTGGGTAATAATAGTCCCTTAATTGTTATTGACGGTATAGTAGGAGGTGACCTAAATAGTTTAAATCCTTCAGATATTGAAAGTGTATCGGTCTTAAAGGATGCAGGTAGTGCTGCAATTTATGGTTCGCGTGCTAATAATGGGGTGGTATTAATTACAACTAAAAAGGGAAACAAGGGAAGAGCGATGACTGTACAGTACAATGGACTGAGCGGTATGAACAATCCTCATTTCTTTACCAGACCGGTTGAAGGTTATGAAAATGCCATTCTACGTAACGAATCAGCCTTTAATTCTGATGGTGTGAATAGTGCTGTTTTTACACCTGCTGAAATACGTGAATTTAGAGAAAATGGTTCTGAAGAGTGGTTTGCAGAAGAAATTGTGCAACCTGCTTTAATGCAAAATCACAGTTTTGCCATTTCGGGTGGAAATGAGAACACCACTTATAGAGCTTCTATAGGTTATACAGATGAGAAAAGCATTTTTGTAGGGCCAGAAAAAGGTCTTAAACGTTATAATTATAGAATTAATCTGACCAGTGAATTTGAGAAATTCAGAATTGAAACGACGCTTGCTTATGCTAAGCAGAAGATAAAAGACCACTCTTTTAGCACAGGTACTTTAATGGTTGATGCATTTAGAACTCCACTATATTACAGACAAAAGGATGAAGAGGGTAATTATCTGACTAATGCTGTACTTGGGCAATTTAATCCTTTAGGGATTTTGGAGCAGGGCGGATTTAGAAATTACGATAATGACGATTTATTTGGGTCGCTTTCTTTGCAATACGCTATCACCGATAAGTTTAAAATCCGTGGTGTTTTTGGTGGTCGCCTTTATAATAACTCGCTTTATTCAAGAACTAAAAGAGTTGATTTTGTTCCTGGAGGAGTGTATGGAGAAAACAGGGACACACGTGATGAAATGCGTAAGAGCCTTGATTTAAATACCCAGTTTATTGCAGAGTATACTAATACTTTTGCTGATAAACACGATTTAAATGTTCTGCTTGGAGTATCCAATGAAAACCATAGTGACAGAGGTATAGGAATTTTCAGAATTAACACAGACCCTGATTTGGGAACTCCAATCAGTGAAACTACTATTACTGATGCTTCATATAATTCCAACCAAAGTTCATCAAAAAACAGTTTGAATTCAGCTTTTGGTAGAGCTTCTTATACATTTGACAACCGTTATACTGCAGAGTTTAGCTTCAGATATGATGGTTCTTCTAAATTTAGAAAAGATCTGAGATGGGGATTCTTCCCTTCCGCTTCACTAATTTATAATGTGACTAATGAAGATTTCCTTGAGAATTATAAAGACAACTACGGTAGTGTAAAATTCAGAGGTTCTTATGGTGTTTTAGGAAATCAAAATGTAGGTGATTTTCAATATCAGACAACCTATTTTACATTTCAAAATGCTTATGCCTATAACAATGAAGCTGTAAGCGGTACAGGTTATGATTTTGCTAACCCTGACTTGCAATGGGAGCGAGCAGCAACTTTAAATTTAGGTGTTGATCTTGATTTCTTTAACAAGTCGCTCTATGTTTCATTCGACTGGTTTAATAAAATAACCAGAGATATATTGGTAGCTCCGGTAGTACCTGGAGTCTTTGGAACAGACCTGCCTGATTTTAATGCAGGTGAAGTTAGAAGTTATGGCTGGGAACTGTCGGCCACATACCGTCACACTGGGAAATTGTTTAGCCATACCCTTACAGCAAATATTGGTGATACTCAGAACGAAGTTCTGGCTTTTCAGGATAATGAATCTTTGCGACGACTAGAAGAATTACAGGTTATACTTAGAGAAGGTCTGCCCTACAGATCTTATGTAGGTCTGAAGCGGGCAGGCATCTTTCAGAGTTTTGCCGAGATTGAAAATAGTGCAGTGCCTGTAGGGCTCTCGCCGGTGCCTGGTGATAATAAATATGTTGATTTAAATGAAGATGGTGTTATTGATGATGATGATCAATTCATTTTTGGAAACCCATTTCCGCGCTACACCTTTGGTCTTACTTATAATGTAGAAGTTAAAGGTTTTGATTTAAGTGTTTTTGTGCAAGGGGTAGGTAAACGAACCATGATGGTGCGTGGTGAGCAGGTAGAACCGTTTCATTTTGGTTATGGTGCAACTATGTATACACATCAATTGGATTACTGGACGCCGCAAAATCCTGACGCCTACTTTCCGCGTTTAGCAAATAACGGCACACAATCAAATACAAATAACTATAGACGTGGTTCTGATATGTATTTATTTGATGGAGCTTATGCCCGTTTGAAAAATGTACAGTTAGGATATACTATTCCGCAAAGCAGCATGGAGTCTATAGGAATTCAAAAAGCACGTTTTTACCTGTCTGGATCAAATTTGCTCACTTTAGCTAAAACTGACTGGCTTGACCCGGAACTTTCAGAATTTGATTCAAACCTGAGTGATAGTGGTGCTAATAGTGCCCGTGCTTATCCTACCCTGATTTACTATGGTTTAGGATTAGACATTACATTTTAATATAAGAGATTGATATGAAAAAATATAGCTACAGAATACTTTTTGGACTCAGTTTAGCTCTGCTATTTACTAATTGTGAAAAGCTGGATCTGGTTCCTGAAAATGTATTTACAGACGAAACTTATTGGACTTCAACCCAAAAGGCACAAACATTTTTAAATACAGCCTATTCTCAAATGATGAATAGTCAGCGTTTCTTCTATAATGAAGCGCTTTCTGATAACGCCTATAACGGTAGAGGCGATATAGCAGGAGCAGCCTCCATTGCTTCAGGGACTTATGATCCTTCTCTAGGTCGTATGCAATCAGAATGGGATGATCGATATGCAGGAATTAAAACTACCAATTTGTTATTGGCGAATATTGATCGGGTTCCTGATATGAATGAAGATGTTCGTACTAGAATGAAAGCAGAAGCACGTTTTTTAAGAGCGTGGCAACATTTCTATCTGATGACTTGGTTTGGTGATGTGCCTTTATTGGAGAGTGACCCTTCTCTAGAAGAAGCGCTTACCATAACGCGTACTCCTCGCGAAGATGTATTGACCTTTGTTCTGGATGAGCTGACGGCCATTATGGATGATATTCCCGTTAATTCCAGTTATTCTAATGAAGAACGTGGGCGTATAAGTAAGGGTGCGGTTGCAGCTTTCCTAGCAAGAGTACATTTATATGAAGGTAATTGGCCTCAGGTTGTGACCTATTGCGAAATGATCATGAATGGAAGTGTGGGTGATTATGAGCTCTTCAATTCATATTCGGGTTTGTTTTCAAATCAAAATCAATTCAGTTCTGAAGATATTTTAAGTCTTCAATATGCGCCTTTAGATCGAACCTGGGGAGAACTTTTTGATATGGTTCCTATATCAATTGGTGGACGGGTAAATTCGCTTGCTCCTACTCAAGAACTGGTTGACAGTTATATCACTCTTAACGGAAGCGATATTGATGAGCCGGGAAGTGGCTGGTCTGAAGAAAATCCTTATCAAAATAGGGATCCACGCTTAACCGCTACTGTTGTATATAACAATTATCAATGGCAGGATTTAGAGGGTACGAGTACGATTTATATAAAACCGGGTTCAGATCCTGGCGATGGAACTGATGAGTATGCTCCTGGTGGTTCAACAACTTCTACAGGCTACTATGTTAGAAAATATTTTGATCCCAATCACGAAGCAGGTCTAGCGATAAGTACCAATCTTATGCTTATTCGCTATGCTGATGTTTTGTTGATGTATGCTGAAGCTAAGCACGAACTGGGTGAGTTTTCTGAAACCGTTTGGGATGAAACCATCGCTTTGTTAAGAGAACGCGCCGGTTTTACTGATCCTGCTGCACTTAATTATCCTTCCGGTTTGAATGATCAGGAAATGCGTGAAGAAATACGTAATGAGAGACGTGTTGAGCTTGCATTAGAGGGATTACGCATATTCGATATACGTCGTTGGGAAATTGCAGAAGATGTACTTAATGGTTTTGCTCACGGCGCACAGTTTGGTCCCGATGATATAGATGACGGTTATTTAAGAGTCAGTTTAAGAACCTTTGACGCCTCTAGACATTACCTATGGCCAATCCCACGGGATGAGCGTCTCATAAACCCAAATCTCAGTCAAAATCCCGGATGGTAATCCATTAAACAAGTATAAAAACAATTAAATATTCTAGTTATGAAAAATATAATAACCAAAATGACGGCTCTTATCGCTTTTGTTGCAGCTTTTACTGCTTGTGATGATGATGAGTCTTTAAATGTTGCAGAGGTCTCAGAAGTAGAAGCTTTGTACACCCCTGAAAACAACAAATTCTTAAATCTTGGGGCAAACAGCGCTGTTGTATTTGAATGGCAGGCTTCAAAATCTGCAGATAATGGTGTGGTAATGTATGAGGTAGTTTTTGATGAAGAGGGAGGCGATTTTTCAGATCCCTTATACGTGATCCCTTCTAATGGTAGAGGCTTTGATAACAAGCTGAATATGCAAATTTCTAAATTAAATGAAATAGCCGGTATGGCTGGTATAGCTGCTGAAGAAACTGGAAAGCTGCAATGGACGGTATGGAGTTCTAAAGGCTTGAATATAAAACAAGCTTCAGAAATAAATACCATTGAGGTAGAGCGTCCTGCCGGTTTTCCTACTCCAGATGAGTTATTCATTACGGGAACTGCAACTGAAGGAGGTGAAGATTTGTCTGCTGCACAGTCATTTGTGAAAACAGGTCAGAATACATTTGAAATTTACACCAAGCTTGAAGCTGGCTCTTACCAATTTGTAACCCGCAATACCGGAGAACCAGAGAGTTTTTATATAGGAACTGATGATAAACTAAAAAAAGACGGTGAAGCCACTTTCTCAGGTTCTGAGGCGGTTTATAGAATACGTTTAGATTTCAGTGATGGTACGACGTCAATGTCTACAATTGACAAAGTAGAACTTTGGTTTCCTCCGCGTGGTGAATATATGTTTTCTTTCGATTATACAGGGAATGGTACCTGGGAGGTTCAAGATGGATTTGTAGAATTTAAACAGGAATCCTGGGGAAGAGATGAGCGTTACAAATTCAGGTTCACGGTAACCACAGATGGTAACACTCAGGAAGAGTGGTATGGTAGCGTGAATGGAGATAACAACAGACCAAATCCGGATACACCCGAATCTTTTTACTATATGGTTCCCGTAACAGATGACTACTGGGCAAACAGTTTTAAGTTCAGAGGAGAGGTTGATATGTCAAATGTAGATATTCAGATTTTCTTTAATGCTGATGTACCTGAATATACACACGAGATTACAGTATTATAAAAATTTAATGATGAAGTATACGATATATAAAAGAATGAAATACGTATCTCTTATAGCACTTACTATATTGATCATTTCGTGTAGTGAAGATCCAATTCCGCTAAGAGATCCTTCTACTACCGTAGGTGAGGATACGCCCATAGAATGGAACGCCGTGGCAGACTCTATTCAAGAAGCCACATACACAATCTATTTGGGATCGGAAGGAACTTTCGTTACAGACAATCAGGGGGATGCTACTTTTCAGTATTGGCCTAATGCACACGTCTTACACATCTTAGTTGATGGTTATTTAAGGACTGACGATGGTTCATATGTTCCCAAAATGAAAGCCCTTGTAAGAGGAATAAGATCTAAGAATGGAGGTACATACAGCAATGTATTTAACGATGATATGTTGTGGTTGGGTAACAGTACAATGCGGGCTTATAATGCAACCAATGATGAGGAATATCTTGATGTAGCTAAATTTCTATGGGATGATGTTCTGGAGAGTTATAGCGACGTTATGGGTGGTGGTATTGCCTGGAAAAAAGACACTCCCTTTTCTAAAAATGCCGTTTCTAATGGTCCTGCTATAATTTTAGGAATGCGATTATATGATGCTACCGGCGAGGAGAAATACCTAAATCGGGCTAAAGAATTGTATGAATGGCAAAAAGAGCATTTGGTAAATCCTGAAAACGGAATTGTTTGGGACAATATAAAATTGGTAGATGGCAATGAAGTAATTCAGAAAGATTGGGTATTCACATATAATATGGGGACCTGGATTGGAGCCGGCTTAAGATTGTATAATGAAACAGGGGAGCAGCGTTATCTTGATGACGCACTTTTATCAGCGCGCACAACACTTACAAGTCCTCAATTAACAACTTCAGGAATATTAAGAAATGAAGGACAGGGTGACGGAGGTTTATTTAAAGGTATTTTCGTACGCTACTTTACCGAAATGATTCTTGAAGAAGATATTAGTGAAGAGGATCAAAGTGACTTCCTAGACTTCCTGGTTTTTAATGGAGAAACTTTTTATAATAATGGACTTAGCCATCCCGGAATGTTATCCAGTCCTGATTGGAATAGCCCTCCGGGAAATCAAATCGATTTAAAAACTCAGTTGAGCGGAGTTATGCTTGTAGAAGCAGTAGCAAAACTTGAACAAGAGGGTTTAGTTGAATAATGTTTAGTTGTTTTTCAATTGAGGTCAGATTCTAAAAGATCTGACCTCTTTTTAATTTTAGCACCACATTTTTATATTGAAAATTCATCCTTTATATATTTTCAAAACTAAAACGTTTTACTTATTTTTCAGGTTTAAAGAATAACCCTTTCACTGCTTTCGGATTCTTTTACAATGTCGCAAGCAGTTATATTTTTAATTATGCAAAGAAGAAAATTTATACAAAATACCGCTCTGGCAGGAGGTTTTACAATGGTGGCACCTACAGATTTATTTAGCAATGTACTTTTTAAAAAATTCCCTGTAGTGAGAGTACCTGAAGGGCAGCGCAATTTTGAAAGTAAAGCGATAGAAAAGGCAATAAAAGAATTTTCTAAGCATACAGATGATGAAGAATTGGCATGGCTTTTTAATAACTGTTTTCCAAATACATTAGATACTACTGTTACTTATAAAAAAGTAAACGGGGAACCTGATACGTATGTGATTACCGGTGATATTGATGCAATGTGGCTACGTGATAGCTCTGCTCAGGTATGGCCCTATATGCAATTTGCTGATGAGGATAAAGATCTGAAGAATTTAATTGCGGGCGTAATTAACCGTCAAACCTCACAAATTCTGAAAGATCCATATGCTAACGCATTTTATGATGATCCGAATAAAAGAGGGGAGTGGACATCAGACAATACAGATATGCTGCCCGGTGTTCATGAGCGTAAGTATGAGATAGATTCCTTATGCTACCCCATACGATTGGCTTATAATTATTGGAAAACTACGGGAGATACAAAACCATTTGATAGTGAATGGGTAAAGGCTATTAAGACTATTCTTAAAACGTTTAAAGATCAGCAGGAAAAAGATGGTACAAATCCCTACACCTTTACGCGAAATACTACTAACGGTACAGACACACGCTTTTTAAAAGGTAAAGGGTATCCCGTAAAACCTGTAGGACTAATTTGCAGTGCATTTAGACCGAGTGATGACTCTACAGTTTATTCCTTTTTAATTCCTTCTAACTTTTTTGCTGTGGTAAGCCTTAATCAGGCCGCAGAGATGATAGAGGAGCTCAAAGACGATAAAGAATTGGCTAATGAACTTAGAGCACTTGCTGTAGAAGTAGATGAAGCAATCGCTAAGTACGGAGTTACCGAACATGAGAAATATGGTAAAATCTATGCTTTTGAAACCGATGGTTTTGGTAATCATTTAATGATGGATGATGCTAATGTGCCCAGCCTTCTTTCGCTACCCTATTTGGATGCGATTGATGTAAATGATCCTATTTATCAAAACACCCGAGATTTTGTCTGGTCTTTAGATAACCCGTTCTTTTTTAAAGGTACAGCCGCTGAAGGTATAGGTGGGCCACATGTGGGAATGGATATGATTTGGCCGATGGCAATCACGATGCGCGGTTTGACGAGTACACTTGATTCAGAAATCAAGGAATGCATCACGATGCTTAAGAATACGCACGGCGGTACCGGTTTTATGCATGAAACCTTTCATAAAAATGATCCGAAAGATTTTACCCGTTCCTGGTTTGCCTGGGCAAATACCCTTTTTGGTGAGTTTCTCTGGAAGACTTATCAGGAACGCCCAGAACTTTTAACTTAGAAAGCGACAGCATGAGAAAATCAAATGGGAGCATTGGTGTTTATATGGCTCTGCTGAGTTTTATGATTTTGGTGCTTAGTTGTAAAACTCCTGATAAAGCACAGGAATCGGAAACACGTAGTGAAGACTTACTCAGTTATGTTAACCCATTTATAGGTACCGCACCCCTTACAGATCCGGCATTTATAGGATATACGCCCCCTGAGGGCTGGCGGGTGTGGGCAGGCCTGACCTATCCAGGCGCTACTTTGCCCAATGCGATGGTACAACTGAGTCCCATTACGAAGTATGGAAGTGGAGCAGGGTATGAGTATGAAGACTTTGAAATCATTGGTTTTACGCATACTAATAAAGGCCATTGGAATTTATGCCACATTCCGGTTTTACCCCTGGCAGAAAATGCTAAAGCACCCTTTAAATCGAATTTTAGAAAAGAAACTGAAAAGGCATCACCGGGTTATTACAGCGTTTATCTTGACGATTACAAGGTGAAGGTTGAATTGACAACTTCCTTGCGCGGTGGTTTTCACAAATATACCTTTGACGACAATAAAGTGCATAAGGTACTTTTTGATTTGTCCCGCGCTAATAATCGTGTTGATGAATGGCATATTGAAAAGGCGGGTACTAATGCTGTAGAAGGTTATCAGAGAACCGGAGGCGATAAAGTTCATTTCTATGCAGAATTTAACGAGACGGTTCAAAATTTAGAAACTACAAAAGAAGGGAAGAGAGATGGTTATTCAATCGTTATTTTGGACGCAGAGGATCAGCCCGTCACCCTAAAAATAGGTTTGTCTTTTGTGAGTATAGCTAATGCTAAAGAAAATTTTCAGAAGGAGTTAAGCAACCGGGATTTTGAGACTGTACACAAGGATGCAAAAGATGTATGGAGTAAAGTTTTAAATAAGATTCAGGTTTCCGGTGGAACCGAAAAAGAGAAAGAACTTTTTTACTCTTCCTTATATCGTAGTATGCAATGGCCGGCACTGCGTAGTGATGCCAATGGAGAATTTAAGGACGAGGCAGGCAAGGTTCAAAATAAAGGATTTAGGTATTATACAAATCCCTCATTATGGGACACCTATCGTAATAAGCTAGTGTTACTTAGTTTACTGTCTCCGGAGGTTACAGGAGATATTATTCAATCTCTAGTTGACAAGGGTTCGTATAGTGGTTTTATGCCTACATTCTTTCACGGAGATCATGCTGCCCCTTTTGTAGCGCAGGCGTATGGAAAAGGCATTACCAATTTTGATGTTAAAAAAGCCTACGAATTGTTATTGAATAATGCTTACAAAGCCGGTGGAACCCGACCGTATATTGAAGAATACATTGAAAAAGGCTTTATTTCTGACCCCGATGTTAAAAATCCGAATACCGAAACTAAAGCTAAGGCCGGAGTTTCAAAAACCCTGGAGTATGCGCTTGATGATTACAGTTTAGGAGTTTTGGCGAAAGCCTTAAATGATGATAAAAATGCTAACGAATTGCTGCAGCGGTCTAAGAATTACAAAAATGTGTTTGATCCCAAAACTCATTTTATGCGGGGAAAGCTCGCGGATGGATCGTTTATAAATCCGTTTGATTCAGAATATCCCTATTACGAATATATGTATCGCGAAGCCAATGCCTGGCAGCTTTCGTTTTATGTGCCGTACGATATGCCGGGACTCGTAAATTTATACGAAAGCGAAGACGCTTTTGAATCAAAATTGGATTCTCTTTTTACATTCCTGTGGAATCCTAAGCATATTGCACGAAATGTAAGCGGATTTCTGGGGCAATATTGCCACGGAAACCAACCGGATCACGAAGCTCCGTTTGCTTATTATTTTATAAATAAACCTGAAAAATCACAGCAGATTGTTGATACGCTTCTTAAGGATTATTATGGAATTGGTGCAGATGGATTAGCACTAAGCGGTATGGACGATGCAGGGGAGATGAGCGCCTGGTATGTATTTGCGGCTTCAGGCTTATACCCTTTGTCACCTGCAGATAACGAGTACCTTATTTCACTTCCAATTTTTGATCGTGTTATGTGGAATATTGGTAACAGTTCTTTGGAAATTACCAAAACGGGTACTTCAAGAAAATTAAAACAAGTAAAATTTAATGGAACAGCCTTAGATGGTTATTTTTTAAGTCAGGATCAACTGACTCAGGGAGGATCATTAAAACTGGAAACCAAATAAAACCAAGTCTTTCGATATAATGAAAAAATCTATACTATTTTTAATCAGTGTGTTATTTGTTAACCTGGCTTCAGCTCAGAACTATGAAGTGGTTTCTCCTAAGGGGGATTTAGAGCTTTCAATTTCAATTGGGGATGAAATTCTATATACCGTTCAAAAGAATGGCAATACTGTTTTAGAAAACAACACGTTAGCATTAACTATTTCTGGCCGCACACTTGGTGAAAAACCTAAAGTCAAAAGAAGTAAAAAGATCAAGGCTAATGTAGAAAGACAACCTACAGTTCCTTTAAAGTTTAGTGTTCTTAACGATCACTATGAAGGAATACGCATTGATTTTAAGGGGAATTATTCGGTAGAATTCAGGGTTTTTGATGAAGGAGTTGCTTACCGATTCATAACAGATTTTAAAGGAGCTATTGAAGTTGAATCTGAAGATTTCACCGTCAATTTGGCCGATGAATTTACAGCTCATTTGCAGCAGACGCCCTGGTTTAAAACATCCTATGAATATCCTTATTCACATATTAAAACTTCAGAATTTAAAGCGGGCTCTCATAAATCTACACTTCCGGTATTGCTCGAAAGCGATTCCTTTAATGTCTTGATTTCAGAATCAGATTTGACAGACTATCCTGCCATGTTCTTAAACACCGAAAAACCAAACCAACTATCCGGTGAATTTCCTTTATATCCGTTAGAGTTTGGTGATGACGGTGATCGAAGCGTAAAAATTGTAAAAGAGGCAGATTATATCGCTAAGACTTCCGGAAAACGCGCATTCCCCTGGCGCTATTTTTTAATCACAACAGATGACAAGGATATCTTAACTAATACACTCACTACCAAATTGGCGCAACCCAATGCATTAGGAGATTTAGAGTGGTTAAAACCCGGTCAGGTAAGTTGGGAATGGTGGAATGGTGCTTCTCCTTATAATGTGGATTTTAAAGCGGGTTTTAATGAAGAGACTTATAAATACTTTATTGACTTTGCTTCAAAATTTGATATTCCCTATATCATTATGGATGAAGGCTGGGCAAAAACCACCACAGATCCATACACGCCCAATCCCGACATTGATCTCTTTAAATTGATAGAATATGGCAAAGAGCGTGACGTAAAAATTGTGTTATGGCTAACTTGGTTGACGGTTGAAAATAATTTTGAACTTTTTGAAAAATTCCAAGAATGGGGAATTGCTGGTGTAAAAATTGATTTTATGGATCGCAGTGACCAGTGGATGGTGAATTATTACGAGCGTGTTGCTAAGGAAGCGGCTAAGCATAAACTCTTCGTAGATTTTCACGGCTCATTCAAACCGGCTGGCCTGGAAATCAAATATCCTAATATTCTTTCATATGAAGGGGTTCTGGGGCTTGAGCAGATGGAACGCGCTACGACAGACAACAGTCTTTACCTTCCATTTATTCGTAATGCCGTTGGCCCAATGGATTTTACCCCAGGGGGAATGATTAATATGCAACCCGAAATCTATTACAGCAGGAGACCCAATTCTGCAGCTATGGGTACCAGAGCTTATCAAATGGCCCTTTTTGTGGTATTTGAAAGCGGTTTACAAATGCTCGCTGATAATCCTACCAATTATTATAATAATGAGGAGTGTACTCAATTCATAACCAGCGTGCCTACGACCTGGGATGAGACCGTCGTTCTTGATGCTAAAATTGGGGAATATGTTGTTGTAGCAAAGCGAAAAGGAGATGTATGGTATACCGGAGCTATAACAAATAATAGTAAAGAAGAGCGTGAGTTCGAGATTTCGCTCGACTTCTTAGACAAAACCGGAAAGTATGAAATGACTTCTTTTGAAGATGGAATAAATGCAGGACGTCAGGGATTGGATTACAAAATGATTAAAAATTCTGTAGATTCTAAGCAAAGCATGAAAATACGACTCGTTAGAAACGGAGGTTGGGCAGCAGTATTTAAACCTCAATAAACGATCTTTTGCTAAGCTTTTAATGAGATATTAAGAAATAGGATAGAGATGAAAGAAATTAAACGCTGTATTGTGATTTGTCTGTTATTTATAGGCGTTACCGCGAGCAGTCAACAGAAGGAATACAAGCTGGTTAAAGATATAGCCTACTATTCTGATGATATTCCGGGAAAAACAGATTACAGAGATAGCCAGAGTCGTTTAGATATTTATTATCCAGATACCAATGAAAAAGTACCCGTAATAATTTGGTTTCACGGGGGTGGGTTAACTGCCGGAAGTAAGGAAATACCTGAAGCTCTAAAGAATCAGGGATTTTGTATAGTTGGCGTAGGGTATCGACTTTCGCCTAAGGTGAAAGCTGCGACCACCATTGAAGATGCTACTGCGGCAGTAGCCTGGGTTTTTAAAAATATTGATAAGTATAATGGTGATGCAGATTCCATTTTTGTGAGCGGGCATTCTGCAGGAGGGTATTTGGCCTTGATGAGCGTAATGGATGAAAGCAGACTTGATGCTTTTGATATTGATGCCAATGATGTAGCTGGTTTAGTTCCTTTTAGTGGTCATACAATAACACACTTTACTATTAGAGCAGAGCGCGATATACCGGGAGAACAGCCTATAATTGATGAATATGCCCCGCTTTATTTTGTACGTAATGATGCGCCCCCTATTTTATTGATTACAGGTGATAGAGAGCTGGAAATGTTAGGACGGTATGAAGAGAATGCCTATTTCTACCGAATGATGAAGGTTGCAGGGCAGAAGGAGATTACTCAATACGAAATGCAGGGTTATGGACACAATATGACTCATCCTGCATTTCCTTTGTTATTAGATTTTGTAAGACAAAACATAAATGCTGAATAAATTATTTATAATAGATAATTATAAATGAAATAAACACAGCTAAAACCTTTTAGTTGCTTATTTTTGTAATTTTATTAGCATCTAATTGGTATTAGTTGAGATACCTGAAAGTATGAGAGATATTTTAGGAGATGAACGGATTGTGATGACCCTTGATGCCGGAGGAACAAATTTTGTTTTTTCAGCATTGCAAGCAGGTAAAGAAATTATTACCCCTATTACGTTACGCTCGCATTCAGAAAATTTAGAAAAGTGTTTAAGAACTATTGTTGAAGGATTTAATCAGGTAAAGATAAATCTTGAACACAAAGTTCCTCACGCTATTAGTTTTGCATTTCCCGGGCCTGCCGATTATAAACACGGCGTTATCGGGGATTTAATCAATTTACCGGCGTTTAGAGGCGGGATTGCACTAGGTCCGATGCTCGAAGAACTTTTTGAAATCCCTACGCTTATAAATAATGATGGAGATTTATTTGCCTACGGTGAGTCCGTCGCCGGTTTCCTCCCCTTTATCAACAAATCACTGGAATGTGCCGGTTCATCAAAACGCTATAAAAATCTTATAGGTATCACGTTAGGCACCGGATATGGAGGTGGTATTGTGGTGAATAATCAAATTTGCCTTGGAGATAATTCTGCTGCTGGTGAAATATGGCTTACCCGCAACTTTTTAAAGTCTGCCGTAATTGCGGAGGAGAGTGTAAGTATTCGGGCTATTCAACGGGTTTATTCAGAAAAATCCGGAACATCATTTTCTTTAACGCCGCTTGAAATCTTTGAAATTGCAAGTGAAAAAAGAGATGGAAATAAATCAGCGGCTATAGCCGCTTTTGAAGAGTTAGCCGTTGCCGTTGCCGAATCACTGGCTAATGCTATAGCCTTACTAGATGCTCCTGTCGTTATTGGTGGAGGAATTGCTGGTGCTTCAAAATTTATTATTCCTAAAATCATTGAACATTTATCAGGTTGCATTCATGATTTGGATGGTAAAGCAATGCCACGGGTTATTTCAAAAATTTACGATGTTGATAATGATCAACAATTAAAAAGCTTTTTAGCAAATTCTCAATACGAAGTAACTATTCCATTTAGCAATAAAAAAGTGGTCTACGATAAAGAAAAGCGAATCGCAATAGGTATTAGTAAATTGGGGACCAGTACCGCTGTCTGCCTTGGAGCTTATGCACTTGCACTTGATTATCTTGATAAAACAAACCTGTACGAAGAAATTAATACTAGAGAATTGCGATAATTAAAAAGCCTGCTTCTTGACCAGGCTTTTTAATTTAAGGTATCTCAGGATTTTAATTTTGTAAAACATTTTTAATGGCTTCAAGTGCCAATGGTTTCATAACCTGATACCCTTCAAGAGTAGGGTGTACTCCATCTTGAGAAAGGGCTTTAGGAAGTCCATGCTCTTCATTTGCCATTGCAGAGAAATAATCAAGATAAACCAGACCTTTTCCTTTGCAGTAATATTTTAGCATCATATTTAACTCTAAAATAGGCGCAACAGAAGCAACCTCTGGTTTCCAGGGATAATTTGCTGCCGGTAGAATAGAAGAGATAATAACTTGTATGTCATTAGCTTTCGCCAATTCTACCATTGAGACAATATTGTCAAAAATTTGCTCCGTAGTCATGGGGCCGGTATTACCTGCAATATCATTAGTACCCGCAAGTATTACTACGGCAACTGGATTTAAATCAATTACATCCTGTCTAAAACGCAGAAGCATTTGAGGGGTAGTTTGTCCACTAATACCACGACCAATAAAATTGTTTTTCTCAAAAAAATCAGGATCTGCGCTAACCCATCCTTCGGTTATAGAATTTCCCATAAAAACCACACGATTGTCGGGAGCATTGGTCCTATTAATTTGTTGATTAGCTTCTTCATAGCGTTTTAGATTGGGCCAATCCTGCGCTTTTAAACTGAAAATACCGCTCCATAACATCATACTTATACAAACTGAAAATTTAATATACGCGCTCATAAATTTAATTATAAAGATTCTTATTGGGTTTATTGTGCCTATAAAAGGTAAGCATTCCACCGCTCGTAATTTGATCATGTTTAATAAAAGACTCGGTAAGTGGTTCTACATTTAATTCTACTTTACGCACATAGACATTCTTTTTTTGTCTGATTTTTAGCTTCCACTTTAAATGTATTTCCGTTAATATGTCTATTACGTGGAAGTTGAAAAAGAGATGTCGGAGTTAGCATGGCTTTAGCTCGTAAGTTTTACTGGTGGAGAACTAAATTCTCTAATTTATTACTACTAGTTTAGATACCTTGTTTTTCTTCAGGACATAGACACCAGCTGAAATTGAGTTGGGAAACTCAATTGTTGCAGTTTCGCGCGATTTATCAAAATCAACTTCTATGCGTAAATTTTTTCCGCTCATATCATATGCCTGAAACACATCTGCGGATGTACTGTTAGTCACAAAAAAGAATTTAGACGTATTTGGATTTGGGAATACCGAAAAGTCTTGGTTGTTATTTTGGTTGGGGTCAGAGGTGAAATAAGGCAGTGCAAAACTAAAAGCTTCTTCACCAACTTGTTTACCAATTAACCTACCCGGAATATCATCTGCTGGTGGATGAATACCTCCCCAAATCCTTGACAAACTACATTGGTCAGAAGCATCACGGTAAGTGGCCCACTGCAAGGTTACATCAACAGATGGACCTTCTTCAAAAGCTAAAAATTCATTTTTAACCGCTTTAAATTCTCCCATTCCCCCTGGGAAGAATTCACTGCCCGTCATTAATGTCAATACTTCTGCAGCTGCTCTTGAAAAGGTAGAATGCCCAGATATATAACCAGCAAATGGGGGTGTAACAAAAGAAATCCTTTGATAGGGCCACCAGTTCTCTGCCAGTATCCAACCTACCCCTGCAACGTCTACATTAGGATTATCTATAAAACTGTGTCCTTTCCACGCATAGAGTTTTATTTTGCCTACATTTTTATTGTTCAAACCAGCTAATGGATCGCCTTCATTGACTATTTCAATATAACCTTCCACTAAAGGAATACCACCTACATTGTAATTTGGCAAACTCGTATCAGTAGATTGTCCTAACTCACACATATATCTAATGGCTGAAATGGGTCTTATATAATCATACCGCCCTTTTATTCCCCAAGCGGCAATGGCAGCGTCGTGCATTGCTCCAGATAGTATAAAATAGGCCTTGACATCCCATTCCAATGGCGAAAGTTCATCACCTTTACCTTTAAACTTTCGTTTAAAAAGTGGATGGTCATTCACATAGTTTAAAATGGTAAACCAATGTCCAGGTGGCGTTTCTGAATCTGGACCGTCCGCCCAAAACTCCGCCAAAACCCGCAAATAATCACCTCTTGGGACCATTTGTGTTGAATATGGATTACCTGTAACCGGGTTAAGACTACGGCCTGTGCTTATGTCTCCTCCGTTATATAAATCATAAAAATCTGGGTATTCGTAAACTGATTTAGGCAAATTTTCAAAATCGATATTTCCTATGTTGCGGGGTGATATATCCCAAGTAACACCATCGGTTGCATCCAATTGTGAACTCCATAGTGATACCAACGAAAAATTCCATTTGTATGCATCACTGATTGGGGTTTGTTCTTTTTCGTTAAGATAGGGAGGAGGTCCGGGATCATGGTACACCTCAAAATTAAAACCGTCCCTTTGAAAAGTAGACTTATCTTCAGCGGATAATGAAAAAGGGTCAACACTACCCCATTCGGCTCCCAGGAAATCAGGTGTTGATCCTCGAATCAAGTTTCCACTCTGATCTACAAAATTATTAAAGGAAATGGGTTGCCATCTATTTGCATCGATTAAATCGATATGCTCATTATTTAAATTTTCAAGTATAAGAGGTTGGTTAACGGGATTATAGAATCCATTATCATAATTGCTTGATTCTCTTGCACCGTCAACTTTTCCATAATCAATAACTGTTTTTGCTATAAAGTTTCCTAACGCGGCAGCATTCCCAGATTTATAATCAATAGAGGTATCATAAATGGTATATCCAAGCTGATTCATGATTGTATTGAATCGTTTTAAGGTGCTTTCTGCTCCTGGGGAGTTCTTGAAACGATAGCTCAACAAACGATAGGCGGCATAACTTATAGCTTTATCCATCGACGCGCTGAGTTCTTCTTTTGGAGTAAATTGCTCTAATTTACTTTCAAAACCATGCACTTTTTTACCCACGAGATAAGGATGAGCTTCCTGATCATAAATAGCCCATGCATCAAACATTGCCACAGATGTGTGAAATAGATTTCTGGCATGAACCGTAGGTCTTGCATAATCATTACGAATGGCCTCCAGCAAAGCTTCATTCCATATTCTGGCAACTGATATATGTTCTAGCGTATTCTTTACACTTAAATCCACCTCCAGATATACCGGTAAACTGGAGCAATTATCACTTTTGTTTACGGCTTTAATTCTTCCGCTCTTTTCCAAACCCCATTTAACTGAGATTATATTGGTGCCTTGGCCGTTTTGAATTTCACCACCTTCTACGCTCCAGATAAAATGATCTCCAATTCCAGATTGATATTCATAACTTTCTGTTTTGCCAAAACCGGATTGTTCTGAACCAGTAACGACCCCTGATGGAATATATTCGCAACTATTATCGCTAATGGTAGCCATTGGGTTGTAGTTGCACGAATTTTTATCTGTACATCCAAACACCTTAGCAACAGGAGCCAAATCAATAACTTCAAACCCATTCCCCTCTGTGGCTTTGATTAACACATTGGATTCTATGTTTGAGTAGGTTTCAACCAGGCCTGAGGGCCAAAATATCGTTAACTCATCTACTTTATCCGATTCTGCAAGCCCAAAATGAACTGGTGTCAAATTTTGCGACAGCATTCCCACGCCACTAAAATATCTTACGTAATTTCCTCCGCTGGTCTTAATGGCCACCTTTGTTCCGTAGGCATTTTTGTTCGAAACGGTTCCTTCTAAAGCTACTTTAAACCATTTGTGTGTGCTATTCTGACCGTAATTGATGGTCCTGTTTTCATAAAAAAAGGAAGGTCTGTCATTGCATGCTACAAAAATGTCTAAATCTCCATCGTTATCATAATCAAACTCGACAGCCTCCAGACTCTTTGATAGGTCATCTAAGTTAGCTTCACTGGAAAGATCTTCAAATTTACTTTGGCCTTCTTTATATAAATTTTTATAATAAACGTTGGTTTGAGGGTCAGTGTCTACAAAGCCATTTACAATAAATATATCTTCGTCTCCATCCAAATCAAAATCTGCAAATCGTGTCGCCCAGGACCATTTTGTTGTTTTCGCAATCAATCCATTTTCCCTGGATGTTTCAGCAAAATAATTGTTACCGTTGTTTTGATAAAGCGCATAGGTATTGATTCCTGATATAAGAAAGTCAAAAAATCCGTCCAGATTAAAATCCCCAACGGTTATCCCCATATCATCAATGGTACTGTTTAAACCATAATCATTAGCTTTTTCCTCAAAAGTGCTACCGTTGTGGTTTATATAGAGCAGGTTTTCTTTCTCGAAGTCATTGGTTATATAAAAATCTTTATATCCGTCATTATTAAAGTCGAAAGGTAACATGTTGAATGTTGACCCTGTATTGGGAAGCCCAATGGAAACTTTTGAAAAGGTGCCATTTCTATTGTTTTTATACAAAATCTCGTCATCACATTTTCCCCAATCATTAATAAAAAGATCTAAAAACCCATCATTGTCATAATCTGTCCAGGTAGCACCGGTAATGAAACAATCTATATTTCCACTTATTCCTGATTGTTCGGTTACATCAACAAAATAGCCATTGCCTCGGTTTTGAAAAAGTTGAACTTTTAAATAATGGGTAAGAAAGAGATCAGGTAAACCATCGTTGTCATAATCCCCCCAAAAAGAACCCAGCTTATGGCCTCCCAAGCCGGGGTGAAAATCGGAAATTCCATCCTCCGGCAGTAAATTCACCAACCCGGATGATGCAGTAATATCAGTGAATGCGCCATTATCATTCCTTAACAAGCGGCTATGGGACTTTTCAACCCCCGATTTGTCTTTTGCCTTGGCAACTACAAAAATATCCAGATCATAATCTCCATCTATATCAGCCACGGAGACAGAATTGTTTTCTTCCAGATTTCCTAAGCCAATCAAGGTTTCAACACGTTCAAATTGCTGCGATAGGCATATATTACAAGAAAATAAAGCCACAAGAACAAGCATCAATGCATACGTACTTGCTTTTTTACTTTTAACAATATCCCTTCCTTTCATTTATTTGGATGCTATTTTTTAATACAGGTCTTTGTTAGGTTTTCTACTCATATAAAAGGTAAGCGTACCGCCATTCATAATTTGATCATGTGTTATAAAAGGTTCGGTAAGTTCTTCGCCGTTGAGTTCTACCTTACGTACATATACATTCTTTTCAGATTGATTTTTAGCTTCCACTGTAAATGTATTTCCGTTATCTAGATTCAGTGTTGCCTCCTTAACAGCCGGACTTCCTAAGGCATAATCTACAGAACCGGGAGCTACAGGATAAAAGCCTAAACTACTGAATAAGTACCAGGCACTCATTTGACCAAAATCATCATTGCCGCTCAAACCGTCAGCGCCAGTCATATACTTCTCCTTTAAAATCATTCTGATTTTATCCTGAGCTTTATAAGCGTCGTCAGTCCAATTATAAAGATACGCCACGTGGTGGGAAGGCTCATTACCGTGAACATAGTTCCCGATGATTCCCTCCCGGGAAATGTCTTCTGTATTTTCAAAATACTTATCAGGAAGCTCCATGGTAAATAATGAATCTAAATGTGTACTGAATTTTTCTTTTCCACCCATGAAGTCAATCATTCCGGCTGGATCCTGAGGTACGTATAAACTGTAATTCCAACTGTTACCCTCTATAAATCCCTGCCCGTGTGTATTAAGTGCATCAAAATCTTTTTTAAAGCTTCCGTCACTCAGCCTAGGGCGCATAAAGCCTATAGACTTATCATAAACATTTTTCCAGTAGGTGGAGCGCTCAATAAATTCATTATATAGTTCATCGCGACCCAATTTTTTTGCTGCCTGTGCTATAGCCCAATCGTCATAAGCGTATTCCAGAGTTTTTGATACGGAAGCTCCACTTTTATCTTCTGGAACATATTTCATATCGATATAATCGCCAATACCATCAAAGTAGCGCGTTCTGGCCGTTTGCACACAAGCATCGAGTGCAGCATTCTGATCAAAATCTGAATTGCCTTTTACGATAGCGTCTGCGATAACCGAAGCGGAGTGGTAGCCAATCATACACCAGTTTTCATTAGCATAATGAGACCAAATGGGTAACATATGGTGTACGCTTTGCTCCTGATGAACCATCATTGACTGCACCATATCCTGATTGCGCCTGGGTTGTAATATATTGAATAGGGGATGAAGGGCTCTATAGGTATCCCACAGTGAAAAGCTGGTATAATTGGTAAAACCATCTGCCTCGTGCACATTGCGATCAAGTCCCATATATTTTCCGTCTACGTCCATATAAACCGTAGGCCCAAGAAAGGCGTGGTACATGGCAGTATACAGGTTTACTTTATCAGATTCTTCTAAGGTTTCAACAGTTACTTTTTGCAATTCTTTGTTCCAGGCAGTACGGGCTTGATTTTTTACGGCATCAAAATCCCATTCGGGCACTTCTGTTTCCATATTTTTTAAGGCTCCTTCGGTACTCACAGGAGATAATGCCATTTTAACCTGAATAGCTTCGTTTTCTTCGGTATCAAAATCGAAATACAGGCGTAAGTCTTTACCGGCCATCTGAGGAAAATTACGGGTTTGGTCAAAACGTCCCCAGAAACCCCGATATACTTGTCCGGGTTGTTTTTCCTGGCCGTAGCTTTTGAAAGCTTTGCTAAACGTCATTGCAAAATAGACCTTACGCGTACGCGCCCAGCCACTGGTTTGACGATAACCGGTAATGGTTGAATCATTTTCTACACGTACAATCGTCCAGACATTTTTATCCTCGTAATTGTAAATTCCGGCTTTTAGATCAAGAATGATATGAGCCTGCTCACTTTTAGGAAAGGTGTACTGATGCACTCCTACACGCGTGGTTGCAGTAAGCTCAGCTTTAATACCGTAGTCTTTTAGATTTACGGAATAGTATCCTGCTTCAGCGGTTTCTTCATCATGAGAAAATCGCGAGCGATAACCGCTATCGGGATTTGCTTCGGTCCCGGGATTTAATTGAAGTTTTCCAACCGTAGGCATTACCAGAAAATCACCCAAATCGGAGTGACCCGTGCCGCTAAAATGCGTGTGACTAAAACCTACGATAGTTGAATCTTCATATTGATAACCTGCACAATATTTGTAAACGTCCGGATTATAACGCCCGTTTACAGCATAGGGAATAGTATCAGTATCTGGACTTAATTGTACACTTCCAAATGGTACGGTTGCACCCGGATAGGTATGTCCCATTTTTGCAGTACCAATCATCGGGTCTACATATTTAGCAAGATCTTCCTGTGCCTGTATAGTAAAAACACCAGCCGCAAGTAAACTTGCGGCGGTGATAAGGGTTTTATATTTAAAGTAGTTCATTTAAGTTTTAATCTCTTTGATTAGTTGTCATTTGAAAGTGAATATGGATAATCAGATTCATCTGCACCGCGTGATTTATTCGGTTCATCAGTCATTTCATAATTAATAGTCATTCCCTTCATAATTTCGCTATGGCTCAACCAGTTTTTCTCATAGGTTTTGCCATTAACCTTCATGGATTCAATATAGCGGTTTTCATTACTGTTTTCAGGAGCATTGATCATTAATTCTTTACCATTTTCGAGACTTACGGTTATTTTCTTAAAAAGAGGTGCTCCTAAAACATACTGATCTGTAGCGGGAGCAACAGGGTAGAAGCCCATTGCAGAGAATACATACCAGGCAGAAGTTTGCCCGTTATCTTCATCTCCACAGTAACCGTCTGGAGTAGGCATATACATTCGATTCATCGTTTCTCGTGCCCAATACTGCGTTTTCCAGGGAGCACCGGCGTAGTTATACAGATAGATCATGTGTTGAATAGGCTGATTCCCGTGCGCATACTGTCCCATATCGGCAATTTGCATTTCCCGTATCTCGTGAATAACACCACCATACACACTTTCGTCAAAAACAGGAGGCATCGAAAATACCGAATCAAGTTTTTTTACAAAGTTTTTCTCTCCACCCATCAGGTCAATAAGACCTTGTACATCGTGGAAAACGGACCAGCTGTAATGCCAGCTGTTTCCTTCGGTAAAAGGATTACCCCATCTAAACGGATTGAAATCCTGTTGCCAGCTTCCGTCTTCGTTTTTCCCACGCATCAGTCCATAGCCTGGATCAAAAAGATTCTTATAGTTCATACTACGCTCTTTGTACTTTTTGATTTCTTTTTTAGGCTTGCCAATGGCTTTTCCAAATTGATAAATAGCGAAGTCATCATAAGCATATTCCAGCGTTCTGGCTGCACTTTCATTAACACCTACATCATAAGGAACATAACCTAGTTTGTTGTAGTACGGAGCTCCGGCTCGGCCTACAGCTGTCATCGGACCTTCATTGTTAGCTCCATTCACAAGAGCCTCCCATAATGTTTCAGTATCATAACCTCTTAAACCTTTAATATATGCATCTGCAACAACTGAGGCGGAGTTGTTACCCACCATAATATTTGCATAACCAGGGCTAGACCATTCTGGTAACCAGCCACCTTCTTTAAAGTCATTGGCCAGACCGGCCTGCATTTCTTTATTAATTGAAGGATATACTAAATTTAAGAATGGATATAGTGCTCTGAAGGTATCCCAGAAACCAGTACCGGCAAACATATAACCGGGTAAGATCTCACCGGTATAAGGACTCCAGTGTACAATTTCTTCCTTTTTGTTAATCTCGTAAAGTTTATTAGGGAAGAAAAGTGTACGGTAGAGACAAGAATAGAAGGTTCTTACCTGATCAATGGTACCACCACTTACATCTATTCGACCTAATTTTTCATTCCACAGGTCGCGTGCATTTTGTTTGGTTTCTTCGAAATCTTCAGTACCGATTTCACGATCCAGATTGAGTTGAGCCTGCTCAAAACTGATGAATGAAGAGGCAACTTTAGCATTAACCACTGCACCATTTTTAGTGTCAAAACCTACAATAGCTCCCGCGTGATCTGCTTCCATTTCTGCTTCTCCTTTTGCGAGATTATTACCTTCCCAGGTATTTACATCGCTAAAAGGGGTATCAAACTGAATGATGAAGTAGTTTTTAAAGTTTTTCAGTTCACCACGGGAATATTTTGTGGTATAACCAATAATTTTATTTTCTTCAGGAATGACTTTTACATACGAACCTTTGTCAAAGGGATCGATTACCACATAAGAACTGTCAGTCTTGGGAAAAGTCATTTTAAATTGAGCAGCACGTTCAGTAGGGGTAAGTTCAACCGTTACATCGTGATCAGCTAAATAGACTTTGTAATAATAAGGTGTTGACTCTTCCGCTTTATGTGAAAACCAACTGGCGCGATCATCCTGATTAAATTTCAAGCCTCCGGTAACAGGCATTAAAGCAAACTGACCGTAATCATTCATCCAGGGTGATGGTTGGTGCGTTTGTTTAAAGCCACGAATTTTATTGGCATTGTAGGTATAGGCCCAGCCGTGCCCCATAGTTCCGGTTTGAGGAGTCCAGAAGTTCATTCCCCATGGTACAGCTACAGCAGGATAAGTATTACCATTAGAAAGTCCCGGGCTAGAATCTGTACCCATTAATGGGTTAACATAGTCTACAGGGTTATCTACAGATTTTATAATTTGAGTTTGTGCTTTGCAAATAGTTACCACTGTAAAACAAAGTGCGTAGAGCCAAATAGACTTTTTAGAAATTAGGAGCATAAATGAAGGTTTGCAATCAGATTGATTTTTAGTTCAATAATAAATGATAGGTATTCAATGCTATTTTAAGGGATTAGCCTCAACCCCCTCTTTAGTAATTGTAACAGGTTTGATTAATCCATTTTCATCAAAATACATACGGTCTATACAGGTTTCTCTGGAGTTGCGGTCTGTTTCATCAAGTGGTCTTCGATGGTAAACCATATAATAATCATCAGAACCTTCTGGGTGAATCACGCTATGGTGGCCTGCACCGGTAGCGATTTTAGGATCCTGTTGTAAAATTTTATCCTCTCTTTTGAATGGACCAAATGGTGAATCTGAAATGGCATAAGCAACACTATAATCGGGTCCCGTCCATCCACCTTCAGACCACATAAAGTAATATTTTCCATCTTTAATAAACATAAAAGGGCCTTCCACGTAACCTTCAGGAGTTATTTCCTTAAATAGTGAACCGTCCTCAAACGGAATAAAGCCCGTGAAGTCATCATTGAGTTTTGCAACGTTACAATGTCTCCAACCTCCGTAATATAAATAATACGAGCCGTCTTTATCTCTAAATACAAATTGGTCAATTGGTTGCGCACCATTGTGGAATTTATCAATGAGTGGCTTACCCAGATAATCTTTAAACGGGCCTTGAGGTGAATCACTTACAGCAATGCCTATTCCTCCTAATTCTTCATCACTCTGGATATCGTTTGCGCCGAAGAATAAGAAGTATTTACTGTCTTTTTTGATAATTGAAGGTGCCCACATCGCACGTTTTGCCCATTTAATGGCAGCAGTGTCTAAAATACGTTCGTGTTTAGTCCAGTTTGTTAAATCAGTTGACGAGAAGGCATCCAGATAAACCTGTTTCTCATAAGGTGCTGAGAAAGTAGGGTATATGTAGTAGGTGTCATCAAATATAATTCCCTCAGGGTCGGCATACCAACCGGGAAACACAGGGTTATTGTCAGCACGTTCCTGAGCGCAACTACCGGACAGGATTAAAAGGGTTAAAAGCGAAACGTATTTGGTCATAATATAAATTTAGTATGTTCCTTATTGTAAATCGGGTTCGGGAGGTTTTCTATATTAAAAACTTTTTCGGATTCTCCACGATTTTTTCAAAAATGGAAGAATCCGAAAAAGTTTAGAGTGCTTTTCTAGTATTCAATCAAGTCTTTTTGACGAATCTAGAGTTTCCAGCCCTCGCGATAATTTCGTCTTACAAACTGATTGGCTTCTTCAAAATTAGTGACACGCATATTTTCAGCATCCCAAAGCATTTCAATATAACGGCCGGGATATTCAAAACCACCGCTGGCTAATTCTTTGCGCACATCAAAGCCTCTAATGGCTAGATTTGCGATGAGTAAGGTTTCGGTTAGAGGTCCGGCAACGCTGAAAGGCGAACTCACTTCTTTCTTACCATATCCGGCAAGGGCTGCTTCAACCCATTGCTTATAATGACCGCTTGATTGCCCCGGTACGCGCTCGTATTTTTCAGAAACTTTCGTTTGTTCGGTTTTTGAGGTTGGTAATAGTTGAGGATTCTCAGAATACGTGCCACACATCATTTTACCCTTGGTACCTATAAAAAGTACCCCATTGCCCCCGTCACCAAATACTTCGTTTGGTCCTAATTCTTCTGGTCTTGCCGGTTGAATTCCGCCATCCATCCAGTGAAGCTTGATGTCTCCCTTGGTTTTATCGGTTTTAGGAAAGGTCATGGTTACATGACTTGAGGGTGGACAACTGTCCGGGAAATAACCGCGTTTAAATTCGTCAACATAAACACTGCCTACGCTACACTGAACATCTTTTGGATATTTAAGATTAAGTACGCGTACGGGTACCTCTACAAGGTGACAACCCATATCGCCTAATGCACCGGTACCATAATCCCACCAACCACGCCAGTTAAAGGGTACGAGACCATCAACATAGTCCTTATAAGGGGCCGTCCCCAACCAAAGATCCCAGTCGAGTTCAGAAGGTACCGGTGCTGATTTTTGAGGCCACGGAATTCCCTGCGGCCATACAGGACGGTCTGTCCAGCAATATACTTCTTGAATATCACCGATAAGACCAGCATCATACCATTCACTCATTAATCGGGTACCATTATTAGAAGCTCCCTGGTTACCCATTTGAGTAACCACTTTATATTGATCTGCAGCTTCAGTAAGTGCCCGTGCTTCATAAATATCATGGGTAAGGGGCTTTTGTACATATACGTGTTTGCCCATTTTCATTGCCGCCATTGCCTGGACTGCGTGATTATGATCTGGACTGGATACTGATACCGCATCTATTTTCTTTCCTTCCTTGTCAAGCATTTCGCGATAATCCTTGTAATATTTTGCCTTAGGAAAGCGTGCTCGAGATGTTGCAGCACGACGATCGTCTACATCGCAGAGAAAGCCAATTTCTGCAAGTCCAGAATCTGCAAAACTTTTTATATCGCTTTCCCCTTTGCCGCCTACTCCTATACCGGCCACAACGAGCTTATCACTTGGTGCAGTAAAACCTACTCCTCCCAAAACGTGACGCGGAATAATTGAAACTCCAAGAGAAGCAACAGCAGTTTTTTTGATGAAATCTCTTCTTGGTGTTGACGATTGCTTTTTATTTTTATCCATGTTTTGTGATTTTAGTTAACCTATACGTTTTTAAAAATTTGTTGTAAAACAGTTGTGTTCTTCAAATTAGTTATTCTTAAGTTCTTGTTCTTTAAGCATTTTTATGAAATACCCGCCGACCACAGATCGGGCTTTAAACCCAATTTTAGTTGCATCGGTTGTTTCGTGCCAATCACTCAGCGGTACGCGATTAGGTGTGGTGTTAGCATAATCCCACATTGGGTTTAAAAGTGCTTCAAAGTTTTCATCATTGTCGGCAAGTGTAGCGGTCCATACCACCCAATCTGATTTAGTATAGGATTTTCTACTGTCCAGAGGTAATCCGAATTTCTCCTGTTTAGTCAGATAATAATCAACTTCAGTTTTCTGAACGTCTTCTGGAAAAATATTTAGATTTAAAATATCATCCCATACGAGATTGTATTTCTGACTCCAAGTACCTGGACTTCCAAAAGCCAACACATAATGATCGCCGTCTAAGGCAATATCTTTCCATTTAACGGCCATTTCTTTAGCGGCATCTGTAAATTTGTTTGCGGTTTCAGTTTCCCCAAGCATCTCAGCAAGCTTAGCATAAGAAGCAATAGCCATTATTGCTTTTACTGAGAGGTTAGCATTGCGGGCAAGATGACCCGCAAAGTCATCGGTAGAGAGTTGGTTTGCCGGATCGAAACCACTTTCCATCAAGAAATTTGCCCAGGTCGTCAAAGTTTCCCAGTGTTTTTTTGCGTAATCTGCATTGCCCTCCTGCTGGGCAATTGCCGCCGTTAGAATAAGCATATTCCCAGCTTCTTCAACGGGCATATCTTCACCATAGGTTTGCCCGGTAGCAATAGGATAAGTACCCAGATCGTGTGCAGGAAACGGTTTTTGCCACCTGCCACTCTCACTGTATTCAAAAATACCGTTAAGCATTCCTTTAAGTAAATCTGGATTATAGATTAAAAACAAAGGAGCAGAAGGGTAAGTAACATCAACCGTATTTATAGAACCGTTACTATTATTCTCTTTTGATAGAAATAAAATTTCTCCCTGCGGAGATTCTACAAGAACATGCGCGGCGATGGCTTGTCTATACGCTAGAACACATAGATCTGCATACTTTGAACCCCCAGCTTTAAGAGCGTCTTCATAAAGCTTTAGATCAAATGTCTTTACGCTTTTGAGTATGCTATCGTGATCAGCATAAGCGTTAGCTAACAACTGATCAAATGAGGATGCCTCCTTTTTATACCAGGGCTTTAAATTTTCTCCAAAATAATTTACTGATAATTCTTCGTCATAACCCAGTAAGAACACCTGGTTTTTAGGTTCTATGATTTTACCAAAATCAATAACTGTGTTGAGCATTAGACCTGTTTCAGGTATATTTTCAGTTTGAAGTTTTGTTTCTGGTGTTAGAGTAGATAATGCATCTTCGACGTTACTAAGGTATTGAACTGCGTTAGTAGCAGGAGTGGAAATGTAAAAATATCCCCAATCTACCCGAAGATCATCCCCACTTTTTTTAAGTACGGGCTGGTCCTCAGTACCAACTTTAAGGGTCGCCAAACCATTTTTAATATACTTTTCACCTTTTAATTTTTGCGTAGAGGTATTGGCAGCAATGGTTCCCGAAGCACCAAGATAAATTTTGACCTGATGTTCTTTTGTATCATTGGATGCTGTCTTAACATCAAGATAGCTAATAGGTCTTGCGTATATTTTTAAATCCTGTATAAGTAGAGGAGAGGTAAAGGTTGCCGTAAGATTAACTCCACCGCAAATAAAATTATATTGCGTTTGATTAGCCGTGAGGGATACTTCAGTTTGTTTGGCTTTTCGCATATTCTCTATTCCCGGTATTCTAGTTTCGGTAACAAGTCCGGCATCAAGCCATCTGCCTCCAGCCGTATTTTGAATATGAATGGCCAAAACATTACCGTTTTTTTTTAAAGACTCTAAGGCTCTTTTATTTAATTGAATGTACTTGAAACTGTGCTGCCAACCTTTGTAATCATAGATTTCTATCCCATTAATGTAAACTTTGACATTATCGTCGTGTCTCAATTTTAAATAGAGATTATCCGGACCAGAATCTTTGAGGTCAAATGATCTTCGATAGTATAAATTATCACTTTCCCATAGCGTTTTAGCCTGTGAAACATCATCAGTAAATGGTGCCTGACCTTTTTTCCAATTGGAAGCGTCATAATTAGGATTAATCCAGTTTTGGTGTGGTTGTTCTTCGGTGTAACTTACTGTATACAATTCTTCATCGCTAGATGGCAAAATGGTTTTATACGTTTTTGATTCCATTCCAAGAAAGCGGTAGAGTTTTCCATCTACTTCTGCAATACCAACTAAGGAATGATCTTGTTCGGTCCAGTGTTTTGTTGTAGATGTATTTAGGCTATCACCCATGGACCAAATGCTAAAGTTTGGATTATGGGTCACAAGAGGGTAGGCAGGAACTCGGAGAGAAATACTCGCGGTTTCGTTTATATCTTCTGGCTGAACCTCACTAAGCTTTTTATCACAACTGCCGTATACCAAAAGAACTAAGATAAATAGGGAGCGCTTTGTAAGGTTTGTCATTTTGATTTAAATATATAGACCTTTGATACTTTTTGAACTCAATTTGAAATTGCTGACTTCAATATTTATTTATGTATCTATAATGTTAATAAGGATTTAAAATTAATAAAACGTTTTACTTAAACAAGTATTTTTTGATTAAATTCTTGAGAAGTAAAGGTTGATCTACAAAAAAGAATAAAATTTAAGTCTTAACTCCATTCCCTTTTAATGGGTAAATCAGCATTAGATAATGCGCTACAAAACGACTTATTTCTTAGCAAGAGACGAGTCTCTAGGTATCAATTTAGCATCCAGCACCGTTTGAATCAATGGTATTTCTTTCTCCTTAGACTTAAGAAGCTTAAACATAATACGCATCATCTCTTCGGCCATTTCCTGCAAAGGCTGGGCTACGGCAGAAATGGAAGGGGTATTTATTCTAAAGAATTCGTTATCGTCAAAAGTTAGAATACCCAGCTTTGCAATGAGTTGCGGGTTGAAATTCTTAATGATTTCTAGTGCTCCCTGAGTAAGATAGTTGGTTGAAAAGAAAACTGCATCAAGATCTATATCCTGAGCAACCAGAGTTTCAATCTTTGCAAAGCCTTTTCCCTTATTGATTTCATCAAAGGGAAGTCGCAGTATGCGGCTTGGTAATCCTGCTTCTTTTACTGCATCTTCATATCCCCTGGTACGATCAAGCATCTGTATTTGATTGGTGTCTATTGTTATGAAAGCAATATTCTTATAGTTATTAGCAATTAGATGTTTCGTTCCATTTTTAGAGGCATCATAATTATTAATTGTAACATAATGGCTGGGTAAGTTTTGAAAGTAACGATCTCCTAGTACAACCGGTTTACCTGCTTTAATCAGATTTTGAATATCAGCTTCGATGCCTGCAGAAGGAATTATAATAAATCCGTCAACCTGCCTTTCATGAAAAACAGTAATAAGCTCTCGGGATCTCTCATCATTATTCTCATTACTGCAAAAGAGAACTTTATAGTCTTTTTTATAAGCGATTTCTTCTATGATACGTGCTATTTTCGCAAAAAAGCTATTCCCTATATCTTCAACCATAAAGACTAGAATTTTGCTTTTACCGGTACGAAGACTCTGTGCAACCTGATTAGGCCTATAATTTATTTTTTCCGCATATTTCTCTATTTTCTCAATAACCTCCTTAGAGATTTTTCGCTCTTCCCCTTTTCCATTTAATACAAATGAAATAGTTGTAATGGAAACATTTAATGCTTTAGAAATATCGGTAATTGAGGGTCTTTTTTGTTTCATTCGGATTTATGAAGAGAATACTCTTTTTAATATCTAACTCAAATTTGATATGCTCATAAAAAGCATCACCGTAATTGAAGAGCTATATTCAAAAAGTAAAAATACGATTTCATTTTAATCAACCTTTATTAAACGAAAGTTCTAATATCGATAATTCTTTAATGAATTAAAAAAGAGCTTTTTAAAATTTTAGTAAAACAAGAAAATATTTGTCATCAATCTCCAATCGATGATTACCAGAGTTTTATATCAAGACTTCTGGTTTGATAAATAAAAAGTAATTTATTTTTAGTAAAACGTTTTATTTAATTTATTTTAGACATCGATTTCGTGTCTTTAATTCTAAAATTGGATTCAAATAAAAAAAAAATGAATACATCAAATGCCACTCCGGTTGTACCCAAAAAACTTCTGTTTCCCTTTATCCTCGTTACCTCACTTTTTGCTTTATGGGGTTTTGCGAATGCCGTTACTGACCCAATGGTACAGGCGTTCAAAAAAGTATTAGAGTTGACTAATTCTCAAGCTGCTTGGGTGCAAATGGCTTTTTATGGAGGATATTTTTGTATGGCCCTCCCTGCAGCATTATTTGTTCGGCGATATACTTATAAATCAGGTATTTTAGTCGGGCTCACTCTATACGCTGTAGGAGCGCTTTTATTTTATCCTGCTGCGACTACAGGAATGTTCTGGTTCTTTTGTTTAGGCTTATACATCCTAACATTTGGTTTAGCATTTTTGGAGACTACCGCTAACCCCTATATTTTAGCTATGGGGGACTCAAAAACTGCCACACGTCGTTTAAATCTTTCTCAGGCCTTTAACCCTGTAGGGCTTATTGCGGGATTACTGGTTGCTAAATTCTTCGTTTTGGATTTGTTGCAATCAGATGACGTTGATGATTTTTCTGCTCTAGATCAAACCCAGAAAATGCTGATTAAATCTGCCGATTTAATGGTTATTCGCAATCCTTATGTAATTCTAGGGCTTGTTGTACTGGCCATTCTTGTACTCATCGCTATTAATAAAATGCCTCAGGCTAAAGGTGAAGGAGCTACACCAAGTATTAAAAGTACTTTTGCTACTCTTTTTCAAAACAATAGGTATACTTTCGGTGTTTTATCATTAGTACTATACATGGGGGCTCAGATTGGCTGTTGGACTTATATATATCAATATGCCGAATCTAAAGAAATCTCCAGCTCCACAGCTGCAAATTATCAATTAGCTGCTTTCGTTCTTTTTACACTGGGGCGTGCTGTAGGTACTTACCTGCTAAAATTCTTAAGTCCCGGTAAACTCTTGTTTTATTTTGCCTGTTTAGGAGGTTTATGCACACTAGGGGTTATAGTTCTGGAAGCGAATAGTGGTTTAATATGTTTGGTATTGGTTTCCCTATTTTTATCCATTATGTTTCCTACTATTTATGGAATCGCCTTAGATGGATTGAAAGAAGATCAGGCTAAGATTGGCGCGGCAGGACTAGTTATGGCTATCGTTGGTGGAGCGTTGCTACCAAAAATACAGGGAATGATTATCGATTTGGGTGGAGCGGGAGTAGATGATATTAAGATGATGGGACTATCGGAAATGAACCTTTCATTTATTTTACCTCTAATTTGCTTTTTATCTATTTCTATTTATGGCATTTGGATTCATAGAAAAGATGCAAAGCTTAATTCTTAGTGGTTAGGCGCTGTAATATGTATTCAACTCACTGACCAGTTTAATGCACTAATTTCAATGTTTGATTTTATAATTAGCCTGAAACTGTTTGAATCTTAACTATATTTCAGCTTTATTTAATACAACCAATTCTATTTTATAAACACGTTATTCTCGTTTTAAAAACAAACCTAAAATACTTTCTATTTTAAGCTTTAAATTTCTTGAAACACGGAATGCATACGTTTTTGCAATTCCCGGTCATCCTGCCATATACTGTCAAATTCGTTGGTTGACTGATTATAATTGTAGGCTATTTCCCATTCTTTGTTATTGGCGATAATTTCTTTAATGGCTTTTATTATAAAAAGCACCTCAGCATCCGTCATTATGGGATGCAAAGAAAGTCGTACCCAGCCCGGTTTATTCGCCAGTTGATGATTTTCTATCTCATTTATAAGCTTAGTGGACTTTTCTGTTTCTATTTGCATTAAATAATGTGCAAAACTGCTGGCACAAGACCAGCCACCACGGGTTTGTATTCCAAAACGATCATTAAGTAAACGCACTACGAGATTATAATGCATTCCAATGATGTTGAAGGCTATACATCCTATACTATCTGCATTGGGATTCGAGAGGTTCGCGACTTCAGGTATATTTTGAATACCATTATAAAACAACTGAGATAACTCTTTCTCCCGCGCCTTCATTAATATGGGATTCATCTGCTCTTTAAGTCTAATGCATAATGCAGTCCGTATTACCTGAAGAATACCAGGGGTACCACCGTCTTCCCTAATTTCCAGGTCCTGATGATAGCCGAAATTCCCCAACGGATTGGTCCATTTTACATTGCCACCACCTGGAGTGTCTGGGTGTGGATTTTTATGCAGCTTCTTATCATAGACTAAAACTCCACTGCTGCCTGGACCTCCCAGAAATTTGTGAGGCGAAAAGAAAATAGCATCCAGCTTTTGTTTGGGATTTTCGGGGTGCATATCGATGGCTTCGTATGGAGCTGAAGCTGCAAAGTCTACAAAGCAAAATCCATTGTGACTGTGCATAACTTGTGCGAGCTCGTAATAATCAGTAATGGTTCCTGTTACGTTTGAACACGCGGTAAATGAGCCTATTTTTAGTTTTCGGTCTTTGTATTTGAGAAGTTGCCTTTCAAGTTCAAGCGGATTAATTTGTAAACTTTCATCAGGTTGAAGCAAAACTACATCAGCCTTAAGAGTCTGCCAGGAAACCTGATTGGAGTGGTGCTCCATGTGACTGATAAAGATCACAGGGCGGTCATTTTCATCCGTTATCGTTCCAAATCTGTTTAAACCCATAATACGCTGTAATTTTGCCAAGGCACCCGTCATCCCACTTCCCGTAGTTACCAGCACGTCATTTGCATTTGCGTTTACGTGATTTTTGATGATGCGTCTTGCTTCCTGATATGTATAAGTAGCCGCTTTGCCGCTTTCGCTTGAGAACGAATGCGTATTTGCCATTAACGGACCAATCTTGTTACAGATGATATCTTCAATAGGCCGGTATAATCTGCCACTGGCAATCCAATCTGCATACAGCAGATTTTGTGTGCCATAAACCGATTCAAACTGGTGATTAATACCTATAGTTTTTTTCCGGTAGGTTTCGAAATAATGCTCAAGTTCTGTTTGCTGCCTTTTTTGGAAACTGCTCATATTGATAGGTTGTATAGTCTGCAGGGTTTATTTTTAATATGGATCTAAATTAAAATAGAGTGCTAAACATCGCAGTTTAGCACTCCTTGAATGATCAACTCCGTATTAGGTACAGAAGGCTAATTCAAATACAAATGCGGTGAATCAATCTAAAGATTTTTATACAGGAGATAATACTCCTTAAACAATCCTGGGTTGTGCGGCGTTTATCTGTACGGAAAGTTTTTTGAGGTCTTCTATGTATAAAGCTTCTAACGGTTTAATATAGGTTTCTTCTGTAGTGACGGGTTCCTCTTTTTGGAGGTTACCAACTGTATTTCGTAGCCAGGAGTTATTGTTCTCCTGATTTTCAGCAATCGATTTTTTCCATAAAGAAGCACGATCTTTTGGCTCTTCATTATGCATAATGTAGTAATGCATTCCATTATCTAGCTCGCCCTGAATGAAATCCGCAGTTTGAATAGCAGCCGGATTCTTTTCCTGAGCTACAACGAACTGAAGGCTGAAAACTGCAATCAGCGTGAGGGTTTTAACTATAGTTTTCATATTTCAAATTTTATTTTAAAAAGGAATTATTCTTGCTCAGAAGCGGAAGCGGGTAAAAGAAGCGCTTCGACCACACGGGGGTTAGTCATTATTTTACTGACCAAAGCCCGTATGTTTTGTTCGGTTAGCTTTTCGAGTTGTTGCTTTTGCTCTTCGCTGGTTTGTAGTGGAATACCTGTTTCTATACTGCTAACAAGATTGTTGAAATAAAGTCGATTGTTTTCAAGCTGCTCCTGATTTACTTTTAAAAGATTACTTTTAATTTCGGCAAAAGCCGTAGCGTCTATGTTTTGGGTAAGCCCGTTAAGCTCTTCATATACAATATTTATAAGTCTGTCAGCCTTTTTGGGATTAGCATTAAAATTAATGCTGATCTCAAAAGCCCCGGCAGGAATGGCATTCAAGTTGGTTTTTACTCTAACCCCGTATGAACCGCCTTCTTCTTCTCTTATTTTTTCCAAATAACGTTTGGCCAAAAGCTGTTCAATAACCTGCATGGCAAGCTCGTTTGCCGGGTTGTAGTTTAAATCGCCCGTCAGGTAAAACGATACATTTGCCTGGGGAGTCTGCATGTCGCGTACCATATGCAGTTTGTAAATTCCGGGTTCCGGTCTCAGGTTGCGATCGATCAAGATTTCGGTTTTTGAGTGGCCGGGAATACTGCCCAGGTATTTCTGAATAAGGCTTTCAAACTGTTCTTCAGCGATATCACCCATAAAGATGAACTTGAAATCGGCTGCATTGCTGATTCGGCTTTCATAAACCTGCTGCATTTTGCTCATCTCAAGCTCCTCTAAAAGTTGCTCATTGAGGTGCACTTCGCGCTCACTAAAATTGGTTTTGGCCATTTGAAGGGAGTCTGCGAGCGCATTGGCCACACTGCCGTTCATAAGCATAAGCAGACGCTCCAGATCCTGGCGGCTGGATTCAAAAGTACTTGCATCAAAACGCGGTTGAGTAAAGGCCAGATAGATGCCTTTGTTCAGCTTTTCAAAATGTTCAAGACCCGTGTAGGCCTCCAAAATTTCCTGATAGTCTTCAATTTTGACCGAGGGCATAACCACTTCGCCGGAGCGGGAGAGTTGCTTTTTAGTAAGATTGGCCACGCCAGATTCAGCAGCAAACAGCGGGGCAAACAAGGCATTGCTCACCAAATCTTCAGCAAGCACGGAACGGCCGCCTTCACTTACGGCTTTAAAATAAATTCCCTCAAGAGGACTAATAGGTTTGGCAAGATAAACCTGAGCCCCGTTAGCCAGCGTGTAACGGGTGCTGTTAAGTTGTGGAAGTTGTTCTTTAGATATAATTGCACTCCCGGGAAGATCAAGGGATGCAAGTTTTTTCTCTTCAACAACGATTTCGCGATAGGGTACGGGTTCGGCAGTTTCGGCTTTGTTGAGAATGTCTAAAACCTGAGCCCGGTCCGGATATTCCAGTTTTTCAGAACCTAGAATAGCCAGTACTTTACTCTGGCTTTGGTAGTATTCTTCAAAACTTTGCATTAAATCTTCTTTATTCAGGGTTTTCAGGTAATCCAATTGGTACTGATGTTCCCAGGTATAGTCTGGTAACACGCGGTTCTCAAAAAAAGCTTCATAAATGGTAATCGCGTGAAAAACATTGGAGCTTCCGCCATCTGCAATTCGGTTTTGAAGGTTGCTTTTCTGAGAAGACATGACACGATCAAACTCCTTATCGGTGACTCCATGCAGGGCAAAACGTTTTAATTCTATTGCCATCCATTCTATGGCCGGGAGCAGGCTGTCTTTTTTAGGCTGAAGTTCGACCTTAAAAGCCTCTAAAGGCTGAACCACTTCTTCTGTTGAAGCCCGTGCAGAATACACCGGACTTTCGGGCAGACCGGCTTTCGCAATAAATCGAGCATCCACGATGCTGCTGAGCATTTGTATTTTTAGAGCTTCCTCCAACTCGTGTTCCTGAGTATGGGAAGGAGCTGGTTTGTGCTTGAAATAATAGCTGATGGAAGGAATGCGCAGCTCCATATCCTGAATGGGGAGATAGATGAATTCTTTTTGCAGGGGAACGTCAAAATCGGGTCGCCTGGGTAAATTTTCGCGTAGCGGAATGCTGCCAAAAAGTTCTTTTACCTTTTGTGTTACTTCCTTTTCATCGATATCTCCCACCACAATAACCGCCTGCTCATCGGGACGGTACCATTTTTTATAATAACTGCGAAGGGTGTCGTAAGGAAATGTAGTAATAACTTCCATACGCCCTATGGTTGAACGCTCTGCATATTTTGAGTTTTTCAACAGGCCCAGTTCGGTAACCGAGTCCTGAGCACGCTTCTGGGCGTTATAACGGGTGCGCCATTCTTCTAAAACCACCCCACGCTCGTTATCGATCTCTTCATCTTTTAAAGACAAATAGCCAGACCAGTCATGTAATATAAGTAATACCGAATCGATTAATTTTGGGTTTTTTACCGGCACATTTCGTATGCTGTAAACGGTCTCGTCGTATTTAGTAAATGCATTGATCTCACTGCCAAACTGCACCCCATTTTTCTCCAGATATTTGAGCATTTGTTTATCAGGGAAATGCTCAGTCCCATTAAATGCCATATGTTCCAGAAAATGAGCCAAGCCGCGCTGACTGTCTTCCTCTAAAATAGACCCTACATGTTGCGCAAAGTAAAAAGCGGCGCGGCCTTTGGGATTTTCGTTATGCATAATGTAATAGTGCATACCGTTAGGCAGGATACCCCGGCTCATAGCTGCGGGTTTTACCTGCGCCAGTACTGGTGGGCAGATAAAACCACACAGATATAGAAAGAGGATTGCGAAAATGGTTCTCATTGTTGTGTTTTATATGTGTTGATACCGGCTTCCAACCAGTGTAAATAGGTACCGATATCGGGTGTATAGCCGATGGGTTTGTTCATCGCATCTCCGGAGTTATCCAGGATGATATAGTACGGCTGAGCATTAGCCTGATACGTTTTGATCTGAAAATCACTCCATTTATTTCCGATGGTTTTGATTTTTTTTCCAGTAGTTTCAGAAACATATTGTTCGGTTTCGGGTAGATCTTTTTTATCATCTACATACAGGGATATAAGCACGAGTTCATTTTTTAGAACCTGTAGCACTTTAGGGTCAGACCACACCCGTTCTTCCATTTTTCTGCAGTTTACACAGGCATATCCCGTAAAATCGAGCAGTACCGGTTTGCTCTGTTTTCTGGCATAAGCCATCCCCGTCTCGTAGTCTTTAAAAGCCGGGATGTCATGCGGACCTAGTTCTGCCCCGGGAGGAAGAATGATTTCAGAAGCCGAACTTCCCTGACTGTTGCCTACACCATAGGGAGACTCGCTGTATTGCTGGGGTGGGGGAAACCCGCTAATCCACTGGAGTGGCGCTCCCCATAGACCTGGAATGAGATAAACAGTAAAGGTAAGAGCCAACATTCCGAGACTCAATCTGCCCACCGAAATATGTGCCAGGGGACTATCGTGCGGAAGCGTTATCTTACCAAAGAGGTAAAGGGTTAAGGTAGCCGAAATAGCAATCCAAATTGCCAGGAATGTCTCGCGCTCAAGAAGGTGGAGCTGCAAAACGAGGTCTGCATTACTCAAAAATTTAAAAGCAAGTCCCAGTTCCAGAAAACCCAACACCACTTTTACGGTATTGAGCCAGCCGCCCGATTTGGGAAGGGAATTCATCCACCCCGGGAAGGCTGCATATAAGCTGAACGGAAGGGCAATAGCCAGTGAAAAGCCCAGCATACCTAATATGGGTGCAAAGCCACCTTTTGAAGCAGCCTGTACCAGCAGAGTACCCACAATGGGGCCAGTACAGGAGAATGAGACAATAGCCAGTGCCAGAGCCATAAAGAAAATACCTATAATTCCTCCGCGATTGGCCTGACTATCCATTTTTGTTCCCCAGCTGCTGGGCAGTACAATTTCAAATGCTCCCAGAAAGGAGACCGCAAAAACAACGAGCAGAACAAAAAATATGAGATTAAACCAAACATTGGTGGAGAGCGCGTTTAACGAGTCAGCCCCAAAGATCAACGTGACCAGGGAACCCAATACTACATAGATAACGACAATGCAAATGCCATAAAAAATAGCATTGCGTATGCCCAGGCTTCTGGTTTTACTTTGTTTGGTAAAAAAGCTAACTGTAAGCGGGATCATGGGAAATACACAAGGGGTGAGTAAGGCTGCAAAACCGGAAAGAAAGGACAGAATGAATATTCCCCAAAGACTTTTATCAGGCTCGGGTTCTAAGGTTTCGATCGGTTCCTTGTTAGGTTCAGCTACTGATGGATCTTCAGTAACAGGCTTTTGTATATCTGGCTCTGAAACCTCAGTAATTTTTATAGAATCTTCCTGAACTTTCGGATTGGCGGGTACTGTTGTCTGAACGGGTGTTGACTTTTCGGTTGTTATCGCGGGTTTTTCAGTTTTTGTGGGGATTGCAGGTAATTTGAATATAAGCTCTACAGTAGCAGGAGGGAGGCATTGGGTATCATTACAAACCATAAAAGTAACTTCCGCAGTAATCGATTTTAAAGAAGCATCCTGAATTTTAACACGTTGCGTGAATGTCGCTTTGATTTCATAATAGGAGGTTTCCATCTCAAAAATGTCGTCGAAAAACGTGATGGGTTCAGATTGGCTCATTTTCCCGATCAAACGGTATCCATCTGTAGACGGAAAGTTAAAAGAGGTAGACACGGGGCCACCCTCCGGTAGGTTCTGGGCATATAAATGCCAACCTCGCTCAATACTTGCCAGAGCAATCAAATCAAATGAATTATCAGCCTGGGCTTCTACCTGAGTTTTCCAGCTTACAGGATCATAAATTTGTGCGTAGATGGGTTTAACCTGAAGGGCAAGTATGACGAGCAAAAGCAAACTCAGGAATTGGTATTTTGTTTTAAATAAAAGCACGCGTTTAAGAGGGTTATGGTGAAACAATTACCAGCCTTCAGCAAAGAGAATAGCTGTTTAGGCCATTCTCAGATTGCGGAAATCCGGTAGCGTTACAAATTTCTAAGAGCTAAATTTTTTTAAAACCCGGATTAGTGCCGGGATTTTATTTTTAAGAAAATCAATTTGGAAAAATCTCTGAAAGTTTTTCAGTTAGGGCTTCACCACGAAGATTTTTGTCAATGATAATTCCATCTGGATTGATAAGTACATTCGCAGGTACTGAATTGATATCGTATTGAAGTGCTACTTCGTTTTTCCAATGTTTAAGATCGCTTACGTGAATCCAGGGAAGACCGTCCTTTTCTATAGCCGCCACCCACGATCCTTTATCGGCATCAAGAGAAACGCCTACAATCTCAAAGTTTTTATCTTTGTACTTATTATAAGCCTTAACTACAAATGGATTTTCAGCACGACAGGGTTTACACCAGGCTGCCCAGAAATCTACTAAGACATATTTACCGCGCAGGGAGCTCAATCTAAAATCTTCTCCTTCCGGGGTTTTCTGGGTAAAATCTGGTGCTTCCTTACCTAATTGTGAGTTTTTTGCAATGCTTATTTTTTCAGCTATAGCCTTACCCACCTTGGTTTGCTGTAGTTCTTCGCCAAATAGTGAGTTGAAATTCTTCTCCGCTTCAATGGGGTCAAAATTTTTGGGCATTTCGTGCCGCTGAAATCGCTGTAAAGCTATATAGGAGTCCGGATGGGTCATAATAAAATTATGGGCTGTCGTTCTAATACTGTCTACGTACATTTGTATGGTGTCATGAGTCATGAGGCGCTCTTCTTTACTTCTTCCATCCATACGGTCGTAAAGAGCAATTATCTCCGCAGTAAAAGGACTGATTTTTTGGTCTATTTCTTCAGCTTCAGCTGTACTCCGTGATCCTGTTAGATTTGCTTTTTTTATGGAATCGTTAGCGGTGAGAACCATTTCACTATTTTCTATAAAAAAATGAAAGGTATCTGCCTGCCACTCGGTTTCCGGAAAGCTATTTCCATGGCGCAGGAGGATCATGGCATCTACCGGATGGGCTACTTTACCCTGAAAACTAAACTTACCCTGGGTTACTACCGAAGAGTCTCTATAAGTTGAATCGTTTTGTTTATAGGTAAGAACGGCCAGGGAAGCATCTGGAGACTGCTTTATAGTTCCAGTTATATGGTAACCATCAGGATTTGCGCCTTCCTTTTTCTCGTCCTTGCAAGAGCCCATCGCCATCAGGATTATAGCTAGGAGCACAGCCAAACTGGAAAATTCCCAAAGAGCATTTAATAGTTTTGATTTAGTATGATGTGTCGTTTTCATCGTAGTTTTTTTATACTTGAACTCTTAAAGAGCACATTTAATGGTATGTTTTGAGCGTCCATGAAGAGTATCGATCAATTGATACTTCTTTTTATATATCCCTTGACATCTTCATTAGATACCAGAGTTAATAAGTGTTGCTTATCGCTTTCTGATAGTAATTTTTTAAGCCCCGGGATAGTTTGGTACAGCATTATATCCTTTTCATTATCGGTAAGGCTTGGAATTGTTTCTTCTACCGTTTTTAAGAACTGTTCTTTTCCTTCTTGCGTGAGTTGTAATTTTGCTCCCGCAATCATAACGGGTAAGCTTTTTAACTCCTTTATTCCTAAAGCATAGACGTGTTTTTCGGTTTTTTTAATTTCGTCCATAGTCACGTCCTGGGTATATCCTTTGGTTATAGTACCCATATGGTTTTCATATTTACTTCTAAGAATAGAATCTATTTTTGAAGTGTTGGCAATCTGCCTGAATTGAGCTCGATTTTCTTCAAAAAACTTTGCTTTTTCAGAGCCGAAAGGGGCAAAAAATTCATAGATAAATACGGTTTCTTTTCTTATTTTTTCTTCCTTACTTAATGAATTGTAAAATGCCTCAACCTCTGGTTCCGGGTTTTCGGTGTGGGTATTCATCAAGGCCTGCAGGTATGTTGCCTGTAAGGCAATGCTTTTTTCACCTGCGTCTACGCGGCTTTTTAGACTACCAAAAGCCTTTTGAGGATCAAACGCATTATCCACAGTAGCAATAAACTTATCACCGTCAAGTATACCTCCTGCAAAAATATGTTTCATAGCCCCGGTTTTATCCAGAATCACGAAAGTGGGATAGGCTTTAATCCCATACTTTTTAGCCAGTTCAACACCTTCTTTTTCGGCATTTACCTTTAGGCTTATAAATTTTGAATTAAAATATTTTCCTACATTTTGTTGTGGAAATACCTGTTTATCCATCATCTTACAGGGCGCGCACCAGTTGGTGTAAAAATCGATAAATACGTGTTTGTTTTGCTCCTGGGCCATTGCCAAAGCTCCCTCTAAATCTGTCTCAGCAAATTGCACTCCCTGACCAAAGCTTACAATACCCGTGTGTATAATGAGTATTAAAAGAATTATTCTTTTCATAATTTTTTATTTAAAAAAAGAGGTTCTACTAAGAATGTTAATTCATTTCGAACCTCATATTATGTCACTTAATCATTATTTATAAGGTTAGGATTTTGATCCATAACAGTTGGGGAAAATTTAATTACTAAGCGCTCTTGTGTGAGTTGGAACTCGTCTTGCAGCGAACCATCTGCATTATAAATCTTGTGGGTGTAGCTGGAAACAGGCGTTGGAATGTCAGGATCTACTGTTAATCTTCTCATATCGAACCAGTGGTATCCTTCTAGCGCAAACTCACGTAAACGTTCATCAAATATAAAGCGTAGCAACGCCTCACGGTCTGATGCAATTTCGGCGGGAACCTCAGTGAATCCAGTCATCAACCTTCTTTCACGCAGGAACTCAACATCATCCACAGCACCAGAAAGATCATTAAGACGACATTTTACTTCTGCACTAAGTAAATATAATTCTGGAACGCGCACACCAATCTGACTTTGAGAAGTTCCAACATTCTTTTTGTAAGCACCGTCTATAGGTATGGGAGCACCAGATTGAAGTGTGTTTCTATATAGCAATTGAAAACGTAAATCATTTTCATTATATAAGGCCATCACCTCAGGTTTAACCACCAATTCATATTGTCTATTGGCAATAGCAGCAACAACAATTTGCTTTCCATAAAGATTTTGAGGATCAAGTTGTGCATTAGGTCTTTCATACTGCTCGTTATAATCAATTAGTCCAACTTCTATTCCTAAATTGTATTGTTCTACCAATGCCTCATTAAGTAAAGGTCGTGCCTCTGCAAATTTTCCCATAAATGTATAAACCTTTCCCAGGAGTCCCTTGGCAGCTGCTCTTGTAAATCTAAATCTACTGTCTGTCCGTGTAGGCAAATCGGGTATTGCCTCTGTAAGATCCTTTATTATTAGATCATAGTTTTCCTGAACAGTTGCTCTCTTAAAATCAGTAGCAGCCAGATCGGCTACAGTAATTATTGGAAAACCAAGATCTGTTGAAGATGTCTGGTCATTGTATGGCATACCAAAATAGTTTACCATGAGAAAATAAACCCAGGCCCGTCCTGCCTTCGCCTCGGCTTGCAGGACACGTTTTTGCTCTTCAGTACCATCTGTAGCAATCAGTACCTCGTTAATAATCTTATTGTAGATATAAAGATTCTCCATGGGTACCTCCAGTTCGCCCATATTCTCATCATTGTCATAGACGTTTGCTTCCCACTTAAAAAACCGTTGTCTACGAAGTTCAGTATTGCTGAAATAAGGTTCAAAAGCTGTTGATTCTGCTCCCAAATAGGCCTGGCCACTGGCAGATCCAAGATTTACCAGATTCAGATTGTAAAACAGCTTATTATAGTCCACCACTTTTTCACCTATGAGCTGTCCTTTAGGAACTATTTCCAGAAATTCATTTGAACAAGAAGCAAATACAAGGACACTTAAACAAATAAGTATTTTATAATACGTTTTATATATATTCTTCATAATGCGATTTTTTTAGAATTTTACATTTAGACCTAAAGTCACCCTTTGTCCTCTTCTGAGCACTCTTGAACCTCCATAAAAATGGTATTCAGGATCAATTCCATAATCATTATCTGCCCATAATAATATATTAGAAACCTGACCTCTTATGGTAACTTGATCAATACCGGAATTTCCAAATATGTTATTGGGTAAGCGATAAAGCAGGTTGATATCTCTTATTTTGATATAGGAAGCACTTATTATATTAATGTCTCCATCTACGTAGTAATCAGTATCTCTATTTCCACTTTCTATATCTACAAACCTAGGAATGTTAGTAAACTCCTCATCTCCAGGCTCCATCCAACGATCTAGGAAATCTTCATTAATATTTCCTGAGGTAAAGTTGTAATTAGCAGCATCCAATCGTGTACCTGAATAGCGGTCATTCACATCTCTGCGCATTACATGACCCAAACTAAACACCGTGTTTACATTTAAAGAAATATTTTTGTAATTGAATGTATTTCCAAAACCACCATTCCATTTGGGTTGTGTGGTACCCATGTGTTTGATATCTTCTGGAGTAGTTACATTAGGTTCAGTTGTAATGGTACCATCTGCTAATCGTACCTGAGGATCTCCATTTTCATCCAGACCGGCATAATCAAAAGCAAAAAGAGAAAATGCAGGATATCCTACTACAAACTGCTCATCAACTCTTACATCACCTGTAGTGGTCTCTGTGATGAATCTTAAATTTGTAATTTTATTTTCATTAAAAGCCATATTCAACTGGGAAGACCAGGTAAAATCTTTTAATGCAATATTTATCGTATTCAATCCTATTTCGAAACCATCATTTTCTAAATCACCTAGGTTTCCCCGTACAGAACTGTATCCGGTAAATACATTTGTAGGAATAGTTCCCAATAGATCTGAGGTTTTTCTTTTATAATAATCCAGTGATCCTGTAATACGACTGTTGATATTATAATCGATCCCTAAGTTTGTGGTAGCCGTTCTTTCCCAACTTAATTTGCGGTTACCTGGTGTAGATATGCGAAGACCGGTTTCAGGAAAAAAGGGTGACGATAGAGGTACTAAAATATCAAATGATGCTGCATCTCCCGGTTTAGGAGCATTCCCTGTGATACCATATGTGGCTCTTAAGGCCAAAGAATTTAACCAATCTGCACTTTGAAAGAAAGATTCCCTTCCTATATTCCATTTACCACCAACACTCCATACGGGTCTGTTTTGAGCAGATTTGTCTAGCCCGAAAAGGTTACTTTGGTCAGCTCTTATACTTGCATTTAAGGTGTATTTACGATTAAACGTATATGCTGCATTTCCATAATAGGAAACGAATCGCGTTGTGGTTTCATTTCTAGCGAAATAGCGCTCGGCGATTAAGGGTTGAAGATTACTCAGACCACCATAACCGGGGAAGAACTCAAAAAAATTGGGTTTTACTACATTACCCAGAAAATTCCCAATGGGGATTGCGTAGGTTCCATATTCTCTTTGTTCATAGCTTTGTAGCCTATCATCATACCCTCTTACTTGACTAAGTTTGGTAGTGCTCATCTGCTCTTGTGCTTCGTGTCCAGCGATTATGTTAAGCTGATGCATTCTATCGTTCCAATCTTTTCCAAAAGACAATTGATTTCTTACGGTCCAGGCTTCTACGTCTGAACTTCTCGTAGCATACTTCCCTCCTGTATTGGGTATTATATATTGTGGTGTTGCCCCTGGTGAAGAAACGACAGTGTATTCAACGAGTTCTTGTCTTTCTGCAATGGCTAAATGATCAGTGTACTCTTCATTATCCACTGCATTAAGCGTGTAGCTATAAGTCCCCTGGAATCTTAAGCCCTCAAAGATATCTAAATCAACACCCAGAATATTTCTCATGGATTTTGTTATGTTTTTGGTATATGCCAAATCCAATTCATCCAAAGGGGTATAACTTAAGTCCACAAGACTTGCCTGCTCAAATTCACTCCTTACCTCCTCATTTAACTCGGTCATATAAGAAGTTTCAATATTATTCCCGTTAGCATCTCTAAAAAGCTGATAAGGCAAAAAGCGACTGTTAATATTAATGTTATTCGGGCTGAATCTATTCTGATATGTGAGATCAGTAATGATGTCAATATTGATACGATTACCAACATCAAAATTCTGTCTAAGGTTTAATTTATACCTGTTATCTTTCTCACCAGGTGTGTTACTCTGCCTTCCAGTATAATTACCAGAGGCATAAAAGGAATATCCTTTTTTTCCTCCAGATGCAGAAAGTGTGTGGGTGGTAAGGATGGAAGGTCTATAAAATAAATGATTGATTTGACTCCTATTGTTTATAGAAGCTAAACTATCTAATCTTCGTCTTGCAATCCCTTCAGATATTACTCCTCTATTACGGTCGTATAAAATTTGTTCATGAGGAGAGATGCCATTTCCTGATGTACCGTAACCTACCACATTTTCATAGGGATTTATATCAGGATTAAAAATCTGCTCAGCAACTGCTATAAAGTCGGCACTTTTAAGCGTACGCAAATAATCCTGATCTGGTCTGCCATCCATAGTAATGAAGGTGTCGTATTGAAAACTTACAGCTCCGCTGGAAGATCCTCTTTTTGTATTGATCACAATAACACCATTAGCGGCTCGTGAGCCCCATATAGAAGCTGCTGTAGCATCCTTTAATACGGTAATATCTCTGATATCCTGTGGATTAATATTAGCAAGACCAGAAATTGCTGCTGCACTATTAGTCTGTGTAGAAATATCTGGAATAGGAACACCATCTACAACAATCAAAGGACTGCTGTTTAAAAGCTGAACTGTGGCCAATCCTCTAACCAATAATGGATTAAATAGTTCTGCACCAGGACTACTATTTACCGTAAGCCCAGGAATTAGACCATCAAGACGTTCTGCAACATTCATCGTGCTGCTTCGATTTTGAAAAACCTCCATATCTGGTTTAGCAAAAGAACCTGCGCTGCGTTCTTTAGCTATAGTCTGGTATCCGGTAGAAACAAGTACTACTTCATCTAAAGCACTCACGTCTTCTTTTAAAACCACTATCAGGTTCTTTGCATTATCTGCGGTAAGAATAACCTCCTGATTCAGAAACCCGATGTAAGTGATTAAGAGACTCGTACCTGTAGCAACATTAGTAAATTTAAATTCCCCTTCAAGATTTGTTGAAACAGCACGATTGCTATCTTTTAATTGTACAGTGGCACCAGCGAGGGGTACGCCCAGTGAATCTCGTACCACCCCTGTTACCTGTACTACTTGTTGAGTAGTAGATTGCCGTTGAATCGTTTTCTTTTTAACAATAACGGTGTTGTCTTCAAAATGATAGGTGTACCCCAGAGGATCGAGTCCTTTATTAAGAAGTTTCGAAGTTTCAATTACCCCAATATTCACATCAAGGGATGGCGTTTTCATTCGACCATCAGACCGGTAAACAAACAGATAATCAGTTTGGGTTTTAATCAGGTCGAATACTTCCTCTAAAGAAAGGGTTTGCTTTTCTGTTATAGTGATGGGGGCGTTTTGAGAAAAACCTGAATTAGGGCTGAAGGCAAAAGCAGTTGCACACAGCAAAAAGATACATGTTCTCATTAGCAATAGATGAATTCCATGGCATATAAAACCACGGGTGGGAGTCAATTTAATTTTCATAAATTTGTGGAAGGATTATTTAGACATTCAGTTGATTTAATTAATTCGTTTTTAGAAGGAATTTTAGTTTGTTGCTGTGGAAGGTGCTTACTTTAATTCCTTTTTTTATGAGCTTATTTTATCATTATCGTCTTATTTTTAATTTCAAATTCAACTTCACCTGTTTGTTCCAGGCTTCTTAATAGTTTTTCAATATGGTCTGTGCGTTTTAGACTACCCGAGAAGGTATAGTTTTGTTTTTCGGTATTTACAAATTCAACTTTCACATCGTACCATCTTGAAAGTTGTTGCATCATGCTGCTCAGGGTTTCGTCCTGAAACATAAAGAAGCCGTCTTTCCAGGCTGTTGCATAGCTTGTTTCTACAGCTATAATTTCCAGATCTTGAATTCCTACTTTATTTAAAGCCTGCTGGCCCGGTTTTAGGATAGAACTGCTCCGACTTGTATTAATGGCGATACTTCCTTCAACCAAAGTGGTATAAATCAGGTTGTTTTCGGAGTAGGCGTTTATATTGAATTGAGTACCTAAAACTTCTATTTTCTGCTGATTTTGGGTTACAATGAAAGAAGCTCCATCGTTAATTTCACTGGAGGTCACTTCAAAATAGGCTTCTCCATAAACCAGCTCTACTTCTCTAGGCTGATCTTTTCTAAAAGACACGGGATATCTTATTTGGGTGTCTGCGTTGAGCCAAACCCGAGTGCCGTCTGCCAATTGAACCTGAAATTTACCACCTCTGGGAATGGTAAGTGTATTGTATTTAACCTCACTCGTAGTTTCCTGAGGTGTATATAAAAGATTATTATTAGCCAGATTTGCATCCTTTGAATTAAACGAAGTGTTTTCAGCAAGTTCAATTTCTTTACCATCATCAAGTGTTAAGACGGCTTTGTCCGAACCCGAAACGATAATTTGATGATTTGACTTTTCGTTAACCGGCAAAAAAGAGTCCCAAGGGGCATATTGATAACTACCCAGTGCGATACCAAAAAGTATAACCGCGGCTGCTGCGTATTTCCAATAGTTCGATTTTTTGGTTTGTGGTATATAAATTCTGGTTTGAATATTCTTCCACTCACGATCTGCATCTATTTGGTCCAGGTTTTTTTCGCGTTCGGTCCAATAGCTTTTGTCATTTAAATCTCTTAAAATAGCTTCCTGATCTTCAATAGAAATAAAACCGTCTTCTTTAAACAGCTTATTTTTTTTGCCTTTTAAAAAGCCTTCTGAAAGTTTTCTACTGTATTCCAGAATTTCTTTAAAATCTATCATAAATGAGTTCTCTACCCTTAAAACGATTAAATCTTAATGTAGGGTTAAAAAAAGATTAATTTTTTTTAATTAATTTAAAATGGATTGTAAGGAAAAGCGAATGGGCGTGAGTGGGCAGGGCAGGGCAAAAAAACGCATTTTATTCTAAATATGATTCTGGCAGGTAGTATTTTTAAGTAAACAGGTGCTAATTGCTTGAAATTAAAAGGATTGTAAGCAAATGGTAATGTTCTTTCAAAAGAGGGCGCATTTTTTTGTAGGCAATCTTTTTTTGAGCTTTTACAGTGTTTATTGATACGGAAAGACGGTCTGCAATTTCCTGATTGCTATAATTATTCAGGCTGAGCTTTATAATTTGAGCACATCGATAGGGCAGGCTTTTCATAGCTTTATCAATGAGGGAAGAAGTTTCTGAACGCACTACTTCTGTATAAAAAAAGCGATCAGACTCAAGCCATTCCATTTTTACCGGATCGAGCTGATGGTCTATAACTCGTACATATTTTGACTTCAATACATCAAGACATTTATTTTTTACGGCGGTATATAAATAACTCTTAGCCGCAATTTCATTCTCAAAGTAAACGTTGTTTTCCCAAACGCGTATAAAAACTTCCTGCACTGCGTCTTTAGAAACCTGTAGGTCTGTAAGGTAATTTTTTGCAAATAAGCATAAAGAAGGATAAAGTGACTTATACATCACTTTAAATTCTGCTGTATCTAAGCCTACTTCTGTCAAATTAAAAGCTTAAAATTTTGCTAAATATAGAATGTTTGCCAGAATATACTTGTCATTTTAGAAAAATTATCATTTAAGCAACCAAATATTGAATTTTTATGTATAACGTATTAAGTTCTTAAATTTTTACGGTTTTGGCAATATCTTAATAATCGGTAGAACAATTTTAGCTGCTCATTATCAGAACAGCGAGTAGCTAAATTTAATTTTTTAAAGCGTTTTTTAATCGTGAAAGGCTGATTTAAAAGTTTCCTGGTTTTTATCGTTTGTGATTTAAGTGTTTTCATGTCTGGAACTAATCTTTGGTTTCCTGCTGATTTAGTATTTCGGTGATTTTATCAATAAACTCTGCTTCTTCGAGCGGAAGCAGATCAAGCGTATGTTTAAGAGCTTCTGAGATACTGCTTTCGGATTGTTTTAAAGGGCGATCACCTCCGCGTTCAATTCCGTTTAGTGCCATAACACTCACATTAATAAGGTCTTCAATTAAGAACATCAAGTGCAGCTATTTTTGTACCGGGAAGCAAATTTGTTGATGATTTCTAAGGAGGGGTGAGGCATCAGTTTTCCCAGATGGTCTTCGCCTACCTGATTAAAGGTGAAACGAAGATGAAAAACTGGAACGGGTGGCGTATGTTTTAGGAGTAATTAGGAAGCCTATTGAGAGCTTTTCTGAAGAAACAGTTCTTGATACAATCTAAAATAATTTTAATAGTAAAGACAGTTCTACACCGAATGTAATTAAGAGCCAGCATGCATCCAATCCAATTGATAAGGTAGTAGAATTATATGAGCGATTGGTTATGGCGGAGAAAGATAAGGCAGTTTTTTTGGAAGAGTAGCTTAGTAAGAAATAAACCGATTCAAGATCTTAATTTATACATCAATTTGCTGCCAGATTAATTCATTAGCTAAATTGTTAATAAAATCTTAATTTTCTGCTTTTTGAAACCCGTTTTCATACACTCTTCATACTCTATCCTAGGCTTTGCTATGCCTTTGCCTGGGGGGATACCTTGCTTGAGGCTTGATTTTGACCCGTCCTAGAATGGCTATACAGATTAATTAACTAAGTCCTGTTATAGCTATACAAAGCTAATTTTTAATCTAAAGTTAATAGCCAAGCGATTTGTAGATCTGTTCTGTCAGTCAAAATCCCACTTTTCATTTCCCAGCGGTTGTCTGAGGTTGTATTCTAAATACTGAGTTTAAAACTAATTAAATACTGGTATTAACAATTTTTCAGCTAGGCTGTTTCAGTCTTTTTAGATATTCCAAACAACAAAAAGAGAATGCTTTGAAGTTTTTCACCTACCTTCTCCCGTAGTTGTGAATATGCACGGGTCATTTGATTTTCAACAGTTTTAACGGAAAGGTTAAGATGTTCCGCAATTTCCAGATTTGTCAAACCTTCGTGCTTACTCAATAAAAAAATCTCTTTACATCTGGGGTTTAAATTCTCAATTTCCTTTTTTACTTGATGAATCAACCTGTCCAGATTGGATTCTTCTTCATCTAAGAGCGTGTTTACCGCAGTCATATATTCTTTTTCAAGATTTAGAATGAATTTTCGATGTTTGTATTGATCTAAAAATTCATTGTAAACAGAGCGATAGAGAAAACTGCGCAGACTCGAATTGATTTTAAGAGAAGTCCTTTTTTTCCATAAACGCAACAGAACATTCTGTACCATATCTGCCGCTAAACTACGATCCTTACAAAAACTATAGGCATAGAGACACAGTTTATGGTGATAACTATCCATAAGATAAACGTAGGCAGACTCCTCGCCCTTGCGTAGGTCTGTTACCAAAACCGCCTCATTTTCATACAGTATTTGAGCTTCTTCTTTCATTTTGCAGAGAATATTCTGTTAATTATGCAAAAATTAAAAAAAAATCTGTAATACGTTAGGGGTTTTTGATTTGACAATCTTAATAGGTGTAATATAATAGAATTTTAATGAAGACCGAAGCAAGAAATCTTATTATAAAATATTTAAACCAAACGGCTTCAGAAGAAGAATTAGATGAGTTGTCCCGGTGGCTTAAAAATCCTATTCATGCAAATGAGTTTAAATTACTTGCTAAAATTGATTATGCTATAGATCATATTATGGAAGATTTTAATACGGAGCAACAGAAGAGCGACTTTTTGTCCAAAATCCGTAAAATGGAACAACAAAAGAAGGTTCGTAAATTATGGACACGCATTTCTGGAGTAGCAGCCTCTGTTTTAATAATTATTTCACTTTCTGTATTTCTAAACAACAATCAGGAGCAGGTTGAAAATAGCGCCCCCATAGTTGTTAATAATCAAATTAAGCCTGTAAAAAATAACGCCATTTTACTTTTAGAAACAGGTGAGGAGATAGCCTTAAACCAAGGCAACGAATTACATACTCAAAATGCAGTACGCAGTAGTGAAGGGATTGAGTATAGTGAGGGTACAGCCGCACCAACTGAAATTGCCTATAATTATTTAACGGTACCCCGCGGCGGGCAGTTTTTTGTTAAGCTTGCCGATGGGACTAAGGTGTGGTTAAACTCTGACTCTAAATTGAAATATCCGGTACATTTTCCTAAAGCTCAAAGTCGTGTTGTTGAATTACTTTATGGAGAAGCCTTTTTTGAAGTTTCGCCCAGTGACAAACATCAAGGGGCAGGTTTTAAGGTTCTTCATAAGGAGCAGGAGATACAGGTGTTGGGGACAGAATTTAATGTTAAGGCTTACCCTGATGAACTTAATGTTTTAACCACTTTGGTTGAAGGGAAGGTTCAGATTAATACCCCTCGGGAAAAGCGCATTCTTATGCCAGAGCAACAAGCGATACTCAATGATGATACCTATGCGCTATCAATTCATAAAGTGAATTTGAGGGAAGAAACAGGTTGGGTGAATGGCGAATTTATTTTCAGACAAAAAAATCTTAAACAAATCATGGAGGTACTTAGTCGCTGGTATGATATGGAAGTTATTTTTGAGCGAAGCGAGCTGCAGGATGTCAAATTTGTAGGTAGAATTCAGAAGGATCAGGAGATAACCGAGATACTCGATAGGATTAAAAACTTTGGTATAATAGAGAACTATGAAATTAATGATAAGCAGGTACGCTTAAGGTAGCAAATTCATTTTTGATTAAAACAATCAATTTATAAATAGAAAAAGGGAGCGAAGTTCAAATTTTCGCAGGTTCAAACTTCGTCCCATCTAATTTGATCAGTTAAAGTAAATACTAACCAATACATTCCAAATTTATGAAAATTAAATTGTTCAATGTCTGTAGCCCTGGATTACTTTTCAGGGCAAGGAAGCAATTCTTATTGATAATCATGAGGACATTCTTGCTTTTATTTTTTACCACAGCTTTAGGATTTAATACAGACATTAGTTATGCTCAGGCTCAGGTAAATGTTGAGTCATCGGGTGAAATTACAGTAGACCAGGTCTTTCAGTTAATTACAGAACAGACCAAGTATAATTTCCTGTATCCGGAAGGATTATTTTCAGATTTGCCAAAAGTAAAATTGATTAAAGGCCTGATTAAAGTAGATAAACTTATAGCACAGAGCATTCCTGAATCTCAATTCAATGTGGTGTTATCAGAGGGAGATACCATTATTATCGAAAGAAGCAAATCGGTAAATCAAATTAGTGTGTCAGGTACGGTTACCGATGCTAGTGGAACCCCAATACCTTACGTTTATATTCGGGTAAAAGGTACTACCAAAGGAGTAGCGACCGATTTTGACGGGTACTATAAGATCGCAATAACATCTACCAATAATGTATTGATATTCAATTCGCTTGGTTTTAAAGATAAAGAGGTTCTGGTGGGAGACAGGCTTATAGTTGATGTCGTTCTGGAAAATGATGTTACAGAGTTGGATGCTGTCGAAGTAGTGTCTACAGGATATCAAAAAAATAGCAAAGGAACGCAGCGCAGGTTCATTCTCAAAACCTGACATGAGTATTGCCAAAGACAGAACGTATTCCATGAATATTCTACAGCGAATAGATGGTCTGGTGGCAGGATTGACTATAAATAATTCACCCGGTGCGGCTTCAAACCCTTACCTCATAAGAGGTCTAACCAGTATAGGGACGTTTGGGGCAAATAACGTCTCTGCATCAGATTATGACGGTGATACAGCCCTTAACCCCGGTACAAATAGAAGCCCGTTATTTGTGGTAGATGGTATTCCCACCAATAATATTTCATTCATTAATCCGCAGGACGTAGAAGATATTACGGTTTTAAAAGATGCCACAGCAGCCTCTATATGGGGAGCGAGAGCTGCAAATGGCGTTATTGTGGTAACTACTAAAAAGGCAAGTAATAATAAGAAATTGACGATCAATTACAACGCCTTTACCAATATACAGGGGCGCCCAGAATTAGATTATCAGCCTTATATGAATAGTGCCGATTTTATTCAAGCGGCGAGGGAGGTTTTTGATCCGGTATCGTATCCCTTTGAACAATTAAATGCCTATACCTTTGGAGGTTCGGGCATCCCTCCGCACTTAAGAACACTCTACGCAGAATACATGGGCGAAATATCAAGTGAGGTGGCTAACGCGCGCTTAGATAGTTTAAGTAGTTTGAGCAACAGGTCACAAATACGTGATATCTGGTATAGGCAGGCTATACAGTCAAACCATACCTTAACCCTTTCTGCCGGAGGTGTAAAACATTCGATCTATTCCTCACTGGCTTATACAGATACTAAAAACAGCAGACCGGGAGATTCAGATAAACAGTTTAAATTAAATATTAGACAGGACTACAGGTTTAATGACCGAATTAGTGCTTTTTTAATTACCGATTTTACAAAATCTAAAGCTTTAACTAAGAATAATCTGGATATTGATTATGGATTTTTTCCCTATCAATTATTTCAAAATGAAAACGGGGAGCATATCTCAATACCCTATATGGGTTTGCTTACAGAAGATGTAAGGGCAGATTTTGAAGCCAGGTCAAAGGTTAATCTCAATTATAATCCACTGGATGAACGGGATTACGCAGATCTTAATTCTGATGTTTTCAATGGAAGGTTTATAGGTGGGGTGGATATAGGCATTTTTGAAAATTTAAACTTTTTAGGAACCTATAGCTATATTCAGGGAGCGCGAAAAAGCACCAATTACATCAATCCTGAAAGTTATATCGTACGGAGTGAATTAGTACAGTTTACGGTTGCAGACACACCAGATGATATACCGCAGTATTTTTTGCCAGACACTGGAGGGAGGTACACAGAAGGTCATACCTCAAATAGAAATTTTACCATACGTAACCAGCTGTCTTATGATAACAGTTGGAACGAAGGTAAACATCAGCTTAGCATTCTATTAGGACAGGAAGCTCAGGAACAGTTGACCGAATCATCAAGCACTGTAGTTAGAGGGTATAATCCCTTGTTACAGACTTCTCTACCAATAGATTATGCATTTCTGGAAAACGAAGGTTTGGAGAATCCGGTAATGCCTAATTTCGGAACGATCAGTACGTTGACAGATGATTATTTTGTTCAATCTGAAATCCTGACCCGTTTTACTTCCTATTATACTAATGCAGGATATACTTTAGATAGCAAGTATACTTTTAATGGAAGTTGGAGACGGGATAAGAGTAATTTATTTGGTCTTGATAAGTCTGCTCAAAATAAGCCCAGTTGGAGTGTAGGTACCAAATGGGCTGTTGGTAGAGAAAACTTTTTGTCTGGTTTTAAAAATCTGAATTTTCTGGATTTGAGAGCTACCTATGGTATTACCGGAAACGCACCAACCCCCGGAGTCTCATCAACCTATGATATCCTAAGACCGCAGACTGATTATGTGGTATTAAGCAATCGCATTCCCTTAACTATACAAACACCCGGTAATCCCAAATTGACCTGGGAAAGGACTAGTACTTTAAACCTGGGAATTGATTTTGGTATTTACGATCGTATTAATGCTTCTGTAGATGTCTATAGAAAGATGACAGACGACCTTTTAGGTCAGTTGCCACTCAATATCTTTTCAGGCTTTACTTCGGCCATTGGAAATTTTGGTTCTTTAGAAAATAAAGGGGTTGAGCTTACTCTGAATACCAAGAATATAGAGACCCAAAACTTCAGTTGGACTACGCTATTTACGATGGCGTATAATAAGAATAAAATTACAGATCTTGAGTTACCTGGTGAAGTCACTACTGGCGATCAAAAGGTAGACCTGGCTTATTTAAAAGGTTTCCCTGCATTTGCGGTTTTTGCCTATGACTATAAAGGGCTTGATGCTGAGGGAGATCCGTTAGTACAACTGCAGGATGGCACCATCACCAAAGAACCTAACATCACTAGCGCAGATGACATTTTATTTATGGGTACTGCACAACCGGTGTGGAGTGGAGGCCTGTCAAATACATTCAGCTATAAAGGCTTTAACCTAAGTATCAATGCAGTCTACAACCTTGGCCACGTTATGCGCAGAGATGTGACTACCAATTTTTCAGGATTGCTGGAGAGTGTACCTTTTACAGATTTTGCTAACAGATGGAAAGAACCTGGTGATGAGCTTGTGACCAATATTCCATACTATGATCCTACAGGAGCCCTTTCGGGAGATACCAGAGACATTGACTACTATATAAAAGGGAATCAAAATGTCTTAGATGCTTCGTACGTAAAACTCAGAGATATCACTTTATCCTATGGGCTTCCTAAGGAGTTTCTTCAAAAGATTAATGTCAAAGACCTGACTTTAAGATTTTCCGTTTCAAACGTATTGTTATGGACTGCCAACAAGTATGACATTGATCCTGAGTTTCAGTTCAGTTCCTTAAGTCGTGGCGTACGGGCTCTAAGAACCAACCAAGGGAGCGTTGCGCTTGGTCTTCACTTTTCTCTTTAATCGATTTTAATAAGATATACTCATGAATTTTAAAACTATTTATTCAGGAATAATCTCTTTTGTAATAATTGGCTCTTTGACGGTTTCTTGTGATGACGATTTTCTCGAAGTCACCCCTAAAGGAAGCTTAATCGCAGAATCTGTATATGATTATGATTTATTACTTGACGATCCCTTATTAAGGGAAGCTTCAAATGTAACGGTGCCAATGGGAGATGAAGTCGCGGCCGTAGAACCTTTTTATTCAACTATAGAGCTACGCGCACGCAGACTCTTCAAATGGGAGGCAGACATATATAATTCAGATCAAACACCGCAGGAATTGCAAACCTCAATGACCTCATTATATTCGTATAATAAAATTATTAATGAAGTAAGCGCTACCGTTGACGGTACCGATGAGTTAAGAGCGCAACTTGAAGCAGAAGCTCGTGTAGGCCGGGCATTAAGTTATTTTATTCTCATCAATTATTATGGAAAGCCTTACGATGCAGCGACTGCTTCTTCAGATTTGGGGTTTCCCATTATTGAATATTCAGATATCAGTTCTACTGACTTTGCCCGAAATACAGTACAGGAAGTCTATGATTTTATCATCGATGATATTGAAATGGCACTTTCTTTTCTTCCCAGAACTGTAAAAGATAGAAATAGGGTATCTGCCGCTGCGGCTGAAGCTTTATATGGTAAAGTACTTATGTTTCAACACCGGTTTGACGAGGCCTTGGTGCATTTAGATCTGGCATTAGATTATACCGCTAATACGCAGGTTGAGTTAGGGATTTATGATTATAACGAGGAGTTTCTTGACGGCGGGGTGTTCACACCTGCCAGTCCATTTTTTGGTCCGGCTACGGTCAATAGAAACTTGAATAAGGAAGTGCTCTATGATAAGGGCTTTGTAAATTCATGGTCGTTTGTTCAGAATGAGTTTGTTATCAATCCAGAAACAGCCAGCCTTTTCAACTCTTCTGATTTAAGGTTGAACTTTTACTCAGATGCAGAATTCTTTGGTTTTGAACCCTTTTACCCTAAAGGTATGTTGCGAAAGATGGGTCCGCTCTTTCAGCAATTTGGGATTTTTCTGCCGGATATCTATTTGTTGAATATTGAAGCAACCGCGCGATTAGGATTTTTAGAAGATGCGGTTTCTAAATTAGAAACTTTTAGAGCAAACAGGATGCCTGTGGAAGATACTGAGGTCCCTTCAGCGATCGCCACAGATAAGGATAAGCTCGTAACATTCATTTTTGAAGAACGCATGCGCGAATTGGCGCTAACGGGATACAGATGGTTTGATATGAGACGCTTATCAGTAGATCCCGATTATAGTGATTTAGTGAGCTATACCCACAAACTTTATAACGAGGAAGGGCAAGTACTGGAAACCTATGAGTTGACTCCTGAGCGCTTTGTACTGCGATTTGGGGATCTTGTTTTATCACAAAACCCCAATTTAACTGAGAATCCTTAATTATATATTCAATGACTATGAAAAGATATTTTGCAATACTTCTGGCTTTAAGCGTGTTAGCGAGTTGTAAGGAAAAGGATATTCAGAAATGGGATTATTCCATATCAGGACAAGTGCCAGCAGATAAAAATTTTGAAATGGCCATAATGTCTTACCCCTCTGATGAAAAGGGCGGACCTTATGAGGCAGATACCACAGAGGTAGTAAATGGGAAGTTCAGTTTTAAAGGAAATATGGACCGGCCCCAGCTTGCAGAACTCAATCTGATTGAAAAAGAAGAACAAGAACGAGAAGATAATGATGTTGCCGGTATGGCCAACGTAGCTTTGTTTTATCTGGATGGTACCCTAAACATTACGTTTAATGAAAAAGGTATGGCTTCGTATGAAGGTGGAGGAGAAGAACAGCAAGCCTGGCTACAGTGGGAGGAAATGAGTAAATCACTGGCAGAATCTAAAGGAGGTGTCACCTTAGAAGCTTTTCAAAATCTGGTTGGAGAATTTGTAGACCGGTACCCGGACCGTTATGTAAGCATTGATTTGATGGATATTGTTACCCAGGGTCCTATTCAATACGATCTGGTTGCTCCTATGTATGATGCTCTAAGTGAGCGGATGAAAAATTCTGCGAAGGTTTTGGCGTGGAAGCCTGCTTTGGACAAAGCCAAAACCTATCTGACAGGAGAATTGAAAGCACCCGTTTTTACGATGAATGATCCTGGAGGCAACCCCATTGCTCTTGAATCCTATAGGGGTAAATACGTGCTTTTAGATTTTTGGGCAAGTTGGTGTGCTCCCTGCAGAGCAGAAAACCCTAATGTTTTAGCTGCTTATCAAAACTATGAGGATAGCAATTTTGACATTCTCGCAGTCTCTATAGATACCGATAAGGAAGCCTGGCTTAAAGCCGTACACGAAGATCAGCTACCCTGGAAACATATAAGCGATTTAAAAGGCAGCGATAATGAGGCGGCTAAAGCTTACGGGGTGGAAGCTATTCCCGATAACTTCCTCATAAATCCAGATGGATTTATTGTAGCAAGAGGTCTTAGGGGCAAAGCTCTGCATGATAAACTGAATGATTTAATATCAAAAAAAACTAAATAAGCACACTATGAAAAATTTAATGATAGGTCTTTTCATATCCGGTAGTGTACTGGCGCAGAACCAAACGACCCTAGAATATTCATATGCCGAATTTAATGCATTGGAAAATGTTAAAGATCAGGAAGCGTATTATGAAGAAATGCGACAGGCAAATCCAGATGCTGACTACGACACGTATCTGACTGCTTTAGCCATAGCAAATCTAGATGATGGCAATACCGATAAGTATAAATTTTACACCCGTTCAAATCCTGAATTTTCTGCAATTGCTTTGATAAACCTGGTTTATGCCTTAGAGCATTTGGAAGATGAAGATGAAAATATGGCGGTTATTGCTGAGGTATCTCAAGAAGTTATTGATAAGATTGAGAGTCGTGATGAAATCGACGTGATTGCAAATGGCAGATTACAGGTGCTTCTGGAACTTAACGCGATGGCCAATGCTAAACTGGGTAATGTTGCGCTGGCCAGAAAAAGTTTAGAAAAGTCCTCAGAAATCGTTTCTGAGTTTAGGGATTCTAAATATTTTAAGGATTCAAAAGCGAGCTATTACGATCGCTGTGCAATAGTACTCGCTGCAGCCGGGGAAACTCAAAGAGCGATGGATACACTTGTCAAAGCTGTAAGAACCGGAGAATCAAAGCCGAAGCTTAGAGAGACCTTTGCTCACGTTTATAAAGAATTAAAAGGTACCGATGCAGGTTGTGAAGACTTGATAAAAGAGCTTAGGGAAGAGGCGTATCAACACTATTATGATAAGATTAAAAAAACCTACCTCACAGATGTCAAAATTCCATACGAGGGCAAAATAAATGCACCTAATGGTTCTGGTGAGCAATTAACCATCTTTTCTGCGGATAAGAATGTTTATGATATTTCAATACCCGATCTGAACGGGAATCCGGTGAATCTGGCAGATCATAAAGGCGAAATCCTGTTGATTGATTTCTGGACGACTATGTGTACTCCTTGTGTGGCTTGCTTTACCGCATTTGAAAAAGTTGTGGAAGATTATAAAGATGAACCCTTTCAACTTTATGTCATCAATCTTTTTGAACTTCAGGAAGATGTGAAAAGTTTTGTACGTAAAAAAGGTATTGACCTTGACGTACTCCATGACGAAGAAAACGTAGCCTATAATGTAGTCGCGACACCTACTAAAATTGTATTTGATCCTCAAGGCACTATTCGCTTTTATAATATAGCCTATGCGGGCTCTACGGATGGGGAATATTATAAAGTAAAAGCCATGATCGAAATCATCAAGGAACACGCTTCTAATTAATACTAGTGTTCGCAACATCCTTTAGCCGAAATAGCTGTGAAGAGCAATCGGAAAAGGCCGGTGTGAACTTTTAGAAAATCTAATAAATAGATGATACAACTCAAAAGAATATTGCTGGTCTTTTTAATCAGCATGAATGCCTTTGCATTTGCTCAGGATGATCAGGAATCAATTCTTGCGTTTTTAAAGAATGAGACCCATGCAGAAAAACGCGAGGAAAAGATCAAAAGTATCCTGGAGAACGGTAGTGCAATCCAATTGTTTGAACTGCTTCAGTTTTATGGAACTGATGATGAAAAAAGTGACCAAATCATCAAACTGATAAATAAGAAGTATCCGCAATCTCAGGAAGCGCGTTTTGCACGAATGATGTCTTTCCGAAATCTCGAAAGTGCGCAGGAAGTCGAGGAGCATTTTTTCAAAATACAGCAGGAATATCCCGAGGCAAACCTGGATTTTGAAAAAAATTTGGTCGCCATGACTTTTGCCGAAGTTCCCGATGCTCAAAAAATGATGGATTACATCAATGCAATTGAAGACCCTGTATATAGGATAGGAGCACTGAATTCTAATCTGGAATTGTTTATTCCAATAGATCAGGAGAAGGCTTTAAAACTGGCAACGCAAAATCTGGATCACGCTAAAAAGCTCAAGGCCCAGATAAAGAAGAGTAATCAGGCCGAGGCTATTTATAACGAGTACCTAAAGATGTATGGCAAATTGCTCTTTAAAACCGGTTATGATCAAAAGTCTTTCAAATACATTCAGGAGGCCTATGAAAATCTGGAAGATATTAGTGAGAGCCGCGAACTTGTGGAAAACTATGCGTATCTGTCTGCGAGTTTAAAAGGGAATTATGAGAAAAGCCTTCCTGTACTGGCTGAGATGATTGAAGCGGGTAAGAATGAGCAAAGATATCTGGATCAGGTGAGATTGGGATATGCCAAATTATATCCTGATAAAGATGTTGAAGCGTATATAGATTCCTTAAACCAAAAGTTTATCGAGAAGATCAGATCTAATGTAGCAGCGTTTAGCGTCAATAAACAGGCACCGGCCTTCTCGGTAACCGATGTTAACGGTAAAAAAGTAACTCTTGAAGATTTTAAAGGTAAGACGATAGTTCTTGATTTTTGGGCAACCTGGTGCGGCCCCTGCGTGGCCTCATTCCCTGCAATGCAGTTAGCCGCTAACCGTTATGCCAATGATCCGGAAGTTGAATTCCTGTTTATCGATACCTGGGAGAATGTTAAAGATCCTTTGTCCCATTCTAAAAAATTTCTCGATAAACGAGGCTATGATTTTGATTTGTATATAGATGCCATAGATCCTGAAACCCAACTTCCACCGGCGGTAACAGCATTTGAGGTAACCGGAATTCCTGCAAAATTTGTCATTGATCCTGAAGGAATAATACGTTTTGAATTAGAAGGTTTTGAAGGAGATATGGAGGCTGCAGCAGAAGAACTTACGCAAATGGTTGAAATAGCCCGAAAAGGCTTTTAACCCTAATTACAAACAGTTATTAATACGATTTTTTTCTTGCATACCCCGTAAGGGATAGGGAAAAATTTTTGAAACAGCATATATGAAACGGGTTATTTTTTTATTCCTACTTAACTTTTTGGCCATAAATGGTTTTTCTCAGAGTAAGTATCCTGTTAAGTGGGAAGTAAGCAGTGAGCGTATTGATGAATTAACCTATAAGGTTCTCTTTACCGCTGAGATTGATGCAACCTATCACATTTATCCTCAGAAAGGAGCCACTGGTGGTATGGGAATGCCTACAAAATTCATTTTTGAAGAAAACCCGAATCTGGAGTTTAAAGGAGCATTGGAAGAGAAAGGAGAAGAACAACAGGGAAATAAGCCCCTTCCCTACTATTCTAAAGGGGTGACTTTTACCCAGATTGTAAAATTAACTGCAGATAAAGAGGCGCGCTTAAACGCTACGATCAGGTTTATGGCATGCACAAACCAAATGTGCTTGCTCCCATCAACTAAAAAGTTTACAGTTAATCTCAACAGTAAAAGCATACCTAAATAACAGGGAGCTGTTTGGGAAGCTCGATCCCAGTTGAAATGCTCACAATCAAAGCGAACAACTATGAAAGTCAAAACTGTACTTAGTCCGTGTTATTTGAATTTGCCATAAAATAAGGAATTCACCGGGGCTGCTTTAGGGTTAGCCCTGATGTTTAATGCTAATTATAAATCCATAATACGATGAAAACCAAAATCTTCTTGTTGCTATTTGTTATAACCGGTTACGTACAGGCACAAATTTTTGAGCCGGTTACCTGGGAAACTTCGGTTAAAAAAAATTCAGATTCAGAATGCGATTTAATTGCTACCGCTAAAATTGAGAAAGGCTGGCACCTGTATTCCCAAGCTGTACCCGAAGGAGGACCTGTGGCAACCAGTTTTTCGTTTGAAGGAAACTCAAATTATTTAAAAAAGGGGAATACAAACGAAGAAAAAGGCCATACGGTTAACGATCCTATTTTTGAAATGAAGATCACCTATTTCGCAGATAGGGCAGTATTTACGCAACGTATAAAGCTACGCAATACAAAACCTTTTGAAATCAAAGGCAGTGTGACCTTTATGGTATGTGACGACAGTCGCTGCTTACCTCCAACCACTAAAGATTTAACTTTCAACATAAACTAAAACCATGCATAATACAGTAAGGTTTATTTTTCCTTTCCTATTAATTATACTTTTTTTTTCGTCTGAAATTGAAGCGCAGGTTGTAGATCCTATTAAATGGACAACCGAAACAGAGAAGATTTCAGATACCGAATATTTACTCGTATCCAAAGCAAATCTTGATGCAGGCTGGCACTTATATTCACAGCAAGTTCCAGATGGGGGACCGGTAGCTACGAGTTTTATGTATGACGACAGCAACGGAGACTTTAGGATTGTAGGAAATACGAAAGAGGAGGAAGGGAAGGTGATACAAGATCCTGTTTTTGAAATGGAAATCAAGTATTTCGAAAACAGTGCGGTTTTTAAGCAAAAGATTGAAGTTACTGAGGAAGTGGAGCGCATTCAGGCCTTTGTAGAGTATATGGTTTGCGATGATACCCGCTGCTTACCTCCTGAAGAAGAAGAATTAACCTTCAATTTTACCGAAGAGACTACTGCAGAAACTGCTACAGGTTCAATTACAGGGGGTACGGATTCAACTTTACCTGAAGCTGAATCTTCAGCCTCAGAATCCCGCGGGTTACTCACTATTTTCTTTTTAAGTTTCTTAGGTGGTTTTGCAGCTTTGCTCACGCCTTGCGTGTTCCCAATGATACCAATGACCGTGAGCTTTTTTACAAAACAAAGTAAAACCCGTGCCAGCGGAATTAAAAATGCATTACTCTACGGGCTTTTTATCATTGTGATTTATGTGGTGCTGGGTTCTGTGGTGACTGCGATCTTTGGTGCCGATTCGCTCAATGCGCTGTCTACAAATGTGGTCTTTAATTTGGTCTTTTTTGCGCTGTTAGTCTTTTTTGCTTGTTCCTTTCTGGGCGCTTTTGAACTGGTGCTTCCCAGTTCGTGGGCTACCAAAATTGATTCACAGGCAGACCGCGATGGTCTTATCGGCATCTTTTTTATGGCGCTTGCGCTGGCCATTGTTTCGTTTTCGTGCACTGGTCCCATTGTGGGCACTCTGCTGGTAGAATCTGCTTCAAAGGGCGGGATAGCCCCCATTGTGGGGATGTTGGGCTTTTCGCTGGCGATTGCATTACCCTTTGCCTTGTTTGCAGCTTTTCCCGGTTGGTTAAACTCGTTACCTAAGTCTGGTGGCTGGCTCAATACAGTCAAAGTGGTTTTAGGCTTTTTAGAACTTGCCTTTGCCTTTAAATTTTTAAGCAATGCCGATTTGGTGTTGCAATTACACCTATTAGAACGCGAGACATTCTTAGCGATCTGGATTGCCATTTTTGGAGCTTTAGCGTTTTATCTCTTCGGAAAAATCACGCTACCCCATGATAGTCCATTGCCACATATATCTGTGGGAAGGCTCGGTTTGGGATTATTTGTTTTGGCTTTTGTGGTGTATATGATTCCGGGTCTGTGGGGAGCGCCCCTGCAATGGATCAGTGGTTTCCCACCACCCACGCAGTATAGCGAGTCTCCTTACGGTGTAGGCAATACCAAAGGCGTTGCAGGTACTTCAATAGAGCTTCCTGATCAAGCAGAATTGGGGCCTTTAGATCTTATAACTTTTAAAGATTATGAAGCCGGGATGGCCTATGCCAAAAAGGTGAATAAGCCGGTTATGCTAGATTTTACAGGCTATGCCTGTGTAAACTGCCGCAAGATGGAAGAACGGGTGTGGCCCGAACCTCAGGTTCAGCAAGTGCTAAGGGATGAGCTGGTGTTGATATCGCTTTACGTGGACGATAAAAAGGAGCTTCTTGAAACGGAGCAGTATATTTCTGAAACTACCGGTAAGAAAATCAAAACCGTAGGGAATAAGTGGAGTGATTTTCAAATTAAACACTATAAAGCAAATGCTCAGCCGTATTATGTATTGATCAATAATGATGGGGAGAATTTAAACGATCCCACAGCTTATGATCCTGATGTGGAGTCGTATTTAGCCTGGCTCAAAGAGGGAATTGGGAATTACAGTAACTAAATTTTGGGAAATATTCTCTGGTGAAAGAAAACCAGCATATTATTAATTTATTTGAATTAGCCTTTACATAAAGACTCTTAACTCGTGTTGATTTTATTTTGAAGGGAGCTTGAGTCATCGGATTTAGGCTCTCTAATTATAATGATTTATTACACGCTTATCAGATTGTGGAATTAGGTTGATAGCTATCCCCATAAAATTTAATAGAAGAAATTCAAATAGTTCGTACTGTTTTCAAGAACGCTTTAACTTGGTTTGAGATAGAGGATGTAATTATGCTAGTTTGGTCAATAACATAATTTATTAAAGACGGTCAAATACTATCTGTATTAATATGCATTATAGATTAGTGAATCGATCAAACGTTAAATCATTTAAACACAGAAATATAGGGAATGAGTTGGCTTTAAAGGTACCGGCCGCGTCAAATTTCTCTTAATCTACCACAGGTCTTCGTAAACAGAAGTTTTGATGACTCACCGAATCGTATATCGGGATTAAAAATTTGACATTTTTATTTCAGAATTGAAGTCAATTTTAAAAGGAATAACCCAATTATCAACTTTTATAAAATAGTTTAATTGTAAGTCTTTAAGATGAAAAACGATGAGGTTTAAACATTATCTTTTCTAATAGATCCCTGGCCTTAAGATTGAAATCCGCTCTTTCAAGGCTGTAGCCATAAAATATTACCTGAAATTTCGAGTGGAGAACGCATTAAAGGCACGCTAAATCTGTCTTTAACCCCAATTCCTTTAAAATGTTAATTCAAGAATTGTAAAAATAAACTACCATTTTTTACTTGTTTCGCAGAAAAGCCAAGTTTAATTTATAAAATGTAATAAATACATTAATTCTTGTAAAGAATATCTATCAGGTATTAATTTTCAGCGAGTTCAAATTTTTTTACATGTTAAATTTAGTATAATTTTAACGTGTCAATGGGAAGTAAAATGAGCAATAGAGATATTGAATTAGTTGTCTCCCTCAAAGCGGGGAACAAGAAGGCTCTTAGTGTGCTCTACGATGACTATTGGAAACCTTTATATCTTTCTTCCTATAATTTATTGCATGATAAAGAAACCTGTGAGGAAATCATTCAGGATGTTTTTATTGACCTATGGAATAAGCGAGATAAACTTCAAATTCAAACTTCTTTAAAGACCTATCTTTTTGCATGTGTTCGTTACAAGGTATTTGCTGAATTTAGGAAAAATAAAAACTTACGTTTTGAGCTTTTTGAAAATATAGAAGAGCGTCTTCAAAATACTACCCCGGAAACCGAGTTGATCCATAAAGAACTCCGAAAACAGATACGACTTGTAGTAGATAATCTTCCAGATAAATGCCGAACGGTTTACAAATTAAGCAGAAACGAACGTTTAACACATAAGGAAATAGCTCAGAAGCTGAATATTTCAACAAAAACGGTTGAAAATCACATAACCATTGCTCTTAACGCTCTTCGAGCCTCCTTAGGTATTACCTTATTACTTCTCCTTTTTTAGTAAAATAATTTCTTTTCTTTTCGCCAAAGTCGCACGCTTTACATTGCGATTTCGATGGCTAAAAGTTCATTATACAACGTTTTTTATGTTAAAATTAGTAAATAGTTAAGTTTTTATTAGGGGATAAGTACATTTTCATACACTTCATATATAAAGGCACTCATTAATTGCTTTTAGTATGAACAAAGAAGATTTTCAAATTTTAATAAGGAAATATCTAGAAGGTGAGGCAGACCTTACAGAACTGCAACGTCTCATTAATTATTATGAGAGTTTTCAGCAAGAGCATGAGTGGGTTGAAGAATTAGGCTCAGAGGAGACCTTAAAAACAAAAATGCTAATCTCTATCCTAGAGCGGATTGAAGACACCGGGAAGGTAAAACGCATACCCTTTTATAAGACCAATTGGTTCACCTATGGTGTCGCAGCTTCGTTGGTATTGCTGGTATTCACTACTATTTTTTACAAACTAAATCCTCCTCTCACAACATCAATCCAGGAGAATCAAATTGAAATAGGGAGTTCTAAGGCGACACTGACTTTGGGCAGTGGAGAGGAAATTTTTTTAGCAGGAGAAAAAGACTTTTTACTTAATTCTGCAAAAAGTAACGGAAAAGAACTGATTTACAAAAAGACAGCTGCCTCATCGACTCAGCTATCCTACAATACATTAACCATACCGCGAGGAGGACAGTTTTATGTAGAGCTTGCAGACGGGACTAAAGTGTGGCTTAATTCTGATTCTCAGCTTAAATATCCAGAGTCTTTTGCTGTAGGAGAACCCCGTACCGTAGAATTGGTATATGGTGAGGCGTTTTTTGAAGTTTCACCCAGCTCAGCACATAATGGGACTCGCTTTAAGGTTAATACCACCAATCAGGAGGTAGAGGTATTGGGAACCGAATTTAATGTCAAAGCATATAAAGAGGAGGCTAACGTTCTTACAACCCTTATTGAAGGAACTATTCAACTCAACACACATCATCAAAAAGCTGAGGTATTAAAACCAGGACAGCAATCTGTACTTAACAAGCAGAATGGTAACCTCCTTGTCAGTAAGGTTGATACTGACTCTGAAATCGCCTGGAGAAACGGATTGTTCAGTTTCAATGATAAATCTTTACTTGAAATTATGAAGGTATTGTCCCGGTGGTATGATGTAGATGTAAATTTTGAGGACGAAACGCTAAAAGAGGTCACCTTTAATGGACAACTCAAAAAGAATCAAGAATTGTCAAGCATTCTAAAATTAATCAAAAACACCAATTTTATTACAGACTATGAGATAAAAAACAACACAATCATTTTAAAATAAAAAAGGGTAAGGTTTCACTCGCCAAAGTAATACGCCTTACCCTTATTAATCAATCATTAACAGTTAATGAAATTAACTTATTAACGACTTTCAAATTTATGGAAATAAACTTTACTAATGCCCTACTGATTTTTAAAAGAAGGGTTATCCCTGTTCTTATGAAAGCTTTCATTTTCTTCTTTTGTATTACTGTTTCTGCTTTTACTCCCAACACTGCTCTTTCTCAGGATGCTCAGATTGTTATTGATGAAGACAAAATAGTTTCAGTAGATGAGGTTTTTAAATTAATTATGAAGCAAACTGATATTGTATTCCTCTATCAGTCTGATATGTTTAAGTATTACCCTCCGGTCAAAATTCATAAGGGAAAAACAAAAGTGTCTCAACTTTTGAAAGCATCTATTCCAAATAACAATATTGAGTTTACTTTATCTGAAGGCAACACCATTATAATAAGGCCCGTAATTAAGGACGCTCCTACAAATCAAAACCTGATAGATGTAACCGGAAAAGTTACAGATCAGGACGGCGTGCCTCTACCAGGTGCCAACATAACTGTTCAAGGTAGCTCTAAAGGAACCATGACCGATTTGGATGGGGTTTATACGCTGAAGGTGGAGACCGATGCAATCTTAAAATTCTCGTTTTTTGGGTTTAAAGATCAAGAAGTTGCAGTAGACGGTAGGAAAATACTAAATGTCGTTCTTCAGCCCAGTGTTGAAAGCCTTGAAGAGGTAGTAATAACGGGATTATTTGAACGATCGGAAAAGACGTATACCGGTTCAGCCGTATCTATTTCTCAGGAGCAATTGCAGGGTGTAAACAATGACAACGTGTTGGCTGCTATTCAGGTACTGGAGCCTTCTTTTCAGCTTACCGAAAATATCAATTTGGGTTCAGACCCTAATGTTACTCCTAGTGTGGTAATAAGAGGAGGTAATAGCCTTCCTGATTTGACCAGAGCAAACAATGGAGATGTTTTTAACTATAACAATGATCCTAATGTCCCTCTTTTCATTTTAAACGGGTTTGAGGTGAACTTGCAACGCATTAATGACATTAACATGAACCGCATAAAAAGTGTGACCATCCTTAAGGACGCTGCTGCAACGGCTCTTTATGGTTCACGGGCAGCTAATGGTATTGTGGTCATTGAGACTATCGTCCCAAAAGGTGGGACTTTTAGAGTGAGTTATACCGGGGGTGTTACCTGGGAAAATCCTGACCTTAGTAGTTATGATCTGCTAAATGCAGAACAGAAGCTCGAAATAGAGCAAGCAGCGGGAATTTATAGTTCAAACTTTCCATTTTTCAGGGAAGAGAATGACTTCTTATACAATCAACGCCTGGCTTCAGCCAGAAGTGGAGTGGATACCGATTGGCTAAAAATACCGGTACGTAAGGGCATAGGTACTCAGCAGAATGTTTATATAGATGGGGGCTCTTCAGATAACGTGCTTTATGGTCTGGGTTTAAATTATCAGGAAAACAGTGGTGCGATGAAAGGCTCCAGTCGGGAAAATCTTTCCGTTAATAGTTATCTCTCTTATCGGGTAAAGGATGTGCGCTTTCGTAATGAACTGGTTTTTATTTTCAATAAGGCTGTCAACTCTCCTTATGGTTCTTTTCGCAATTATGCACTTATGAATCCATATTGGGCTCCTTATGATGAATTTGGAGAAACCAAGTTTTTTTTAGAAAACGTAAGGTCTCCTAATCGGGATGTTTTTTTGAATTCACAAATAAACCCAGTATATAATACTACCCTTAATACGGTTGATGAAAGCAAATACCGAAACTTCTCTAATAATTTTGTAGCCGAATGGAAGACTCTTGACTGGCTAAGGTTTACAGGAAGATTCTCGTATCAGGTTCAAAATGATGAGAGTGATAATTTTAAACCTGCACAACATACTGATTTTGCAACGATACCCTTGGAGCGTTTTTATGAGCGTGGTTCGTATCTTAAAGGCTATGGAAGGATGACCCGAATGGATGGTTCGTTGATAGGAAATATAAACAAATCCTATGAAGAACATGTGTTGTATGGTTCGGTAGGAATGAACATTATTGAAAATAAATTTTCAGAAGAATTAATTACAGTTCAGGGATTTCCCAATTCTCGTCTTGATCAATTACTTGCCGGTAATAGGTATCCTGAAGGTCCTAGCCCTACGGGTGACGAAAGCATTAGCCGTACAGCTGGTTATTTTGCCAATGGAGGCTACGCTTACGATAACAGGTATTTTGCTGATGCATCTTACAGGTATGACGGTTCATCCCAATTCGGTAGTAATAAACGATTTGCACCATTTTGGTCTTTAGGTGCGGGGTGGAATGTGCACGAAGAATCCTTTATGGAAGCGGTAAAATCAGTAGACCGTTTGAAGTTACGTTATTCTTATGGATATACAGGTTCTCAAAACTTTCCCAGTTATATGGGGATTACTACGAGCAAATATTATACAGACAGAGACTATCGGTATAATATAGGCACATACCTGTTGGGTTATGGAAATGATGATTTAAAATGGCAGCGTACCATTAAGAGCAATTTTGGTATGGATATGGAATTCTTCAACAGAAAATTAAGTGTTACATTAGACTACTTTTCTGAAAAAACACAAGGTAGTGTCATTAGTGTTACTACAGCCCCTTCTACTGGTTTTAGTACGTATAGTGAGAATATAGGGGACGTTGTCAATAAAGGATGGGAGCTCAAAACCAGATATACTCTTTTAAGTGATCCCAATTCCCGAAATCAGATCTCCCTGTTTTTAAATGCTTTTCATGTTAATGGGACAATTGAGAAAATTTCTAATGCGTTAGAAGAAGCAAACGAGGCTAATGCAAACGCTTTGTCAACAACCCCATTGCCCAGATATGTAGAGGGTAGATCTACCACCGCAATCTGGGCCGTACCTTCTTTAGGTATTGACCCTTCAACGGGAAGAGAAGCTTTTCTCACCCGTGATGGCAGGTATACTACCGTTTATGATCCTGCAAATCAAATCGTTGCAGGCGATAGCAGGTCAGATATTGAAGGTACTTTTGGTACCAGTATGGAATACCAGGGGATAGGGCTTAATCTCTATTTTGGTTACAGACTGGGTGGACAAACTTACAATCAAACATTAGTGGAACGTGTTGAAGGGGCAGATCTTAATTTTAATGTAGATCAGCGGGTATTCAATGACCGTTGGAGACAACCTGGAGATCAGACCTTCTTTAAAGGTGTTATTGATCCCGAAGGCTTCACAATTAATTCTACCACTTATGCCAGTACCCGGTTTGTACAGGATTACAATTGGCTAAGTCTCAATAATGCTGCACTTTACTATAGGTTTTCTGAAAAGCTGAATAAAACGCTTGGAGTACAGAATACTAAAATCACTTTGTATACCAGCGATGTTTTCTTTCTTTCTTCCGTAAGAAGGGAGCGAGGACTTGATTACCCCTACAGTCGCTCCTTTACACTTCAACTTCAAACCTCATTCTAATTATGAAAAAAACAATAAGTATGTTTAGATCATTCAGCATAGTACAGCTCAGAATCACGACCCTAATTATGGCCATTTTTCTTTTCACTTCTTGTGAAGATTATTTAGACGTAAACCCGGCTTCTGAGGTTAAAGAAGATGAATTATTTGAAGATGAACAAGGGTATAAAGATGCGCTTTATGGAGTTTATCAAATGGTTTCAGATAAATCATTGTATGGAGATAACCTTACAATGGGTTTCGTAGATGTTTTGGCTCAACAATACAACACCAGATCTTCAAGTCATATGTTTTATAACGCCGGTCTTTATAGGTATGAAGACAACGCAGTGGAGTCCAGGATTTATGATATCTGGAGTTCTATGTATACCGCTATCGCCCAAATCAATTTTATTTTAGAGAATATAGATGCAGACCGAAACGTTTTTTCTTCTGATCAACTCTATAGTACCGTAAAAGGTGAGGCCCTGGGGTTACGTGCTTTTTTACATTTTGATCTGGTGCGCTTATTTGGCCCAGCTCCCATAACTTCAAGCGGTGCTGCAACAATACCCTATAGAGATGAGTTTTCAGTTAAAAACGAAGCCAGATTAAGTGTTGAGGAAATTCTTAGCAAGTGTGAGACTGACTTCAAAGAGGCAGAAGCTTTGCTTGCTCCTTATCCCGAAATGGATGAAATCCGAAATCCGCAAGGAAGTTTAGGAGGGACTGACAATTTTTTAGCCTTTAGACAAAATCGTATGAATCTTTGGGCAGTCAAGGGATTGCTTGCCCGTTTATATCTCTATGAAGGAGATCAATCCCAGGCATTTTTATATGCAAATGAGGTGATAGACAGTGGATATTTCAGGTTTATGTCTCAGGCAGAATTAAATACGACAGGAGAATTCAATGACCGCACCTTCTCTTATGAACATGTATTTTCATTAAGTGTATACGATCTAAGAGATACCTCAGATGAATACTTCAGATTTAGCAGTAGTGAATCAGGATCAACAGATACAAAATTGCTGGTTGAGGAAAATAAAGTGAAAAATGTTTATGAGGTTTCACAGGGTTATAGCAGTGATCCCCGTTATGATAAGTTGTGGCAGTTTAGTCAGTCGTTTTTGGTTCACGCCAAATTTTGGCAGAGCGATGAATTATCTCCACTTCTAAGGAATCTGGTTCCTATAGTACGCCTGAGCGAAATGTATTATATCGCTGCAGAAACTGCCACCAATACTCAGGCTGCAGTAGGATTTCTAAACAAAGTGAGACGCGAGCGCTTTATTCCTGAACTTCCTGATACTATTGATGCAGAAGTTTTACAAAACGAAATTTTCAAAGAATATAGAAAGGAGTTTTACAGTGAAGGCCAGCTCTTTTATTATTACAAGCGTACCGATGCTCAAAATATAATTGATTCCCAGATATCTCCCATAACCGATGCAGAATATGTTTTGCCTATTCCTGTGCGGGAAATCGAGTTTGGAGGTTAATTCCTAATCAATTATCAACTTTAAAAATTTAAAAATGAACAGGAAAATATATTTTTTAATGTTAAGCGCTCTCACCCTTGTGGGACTGTTAGCAATCTCTTGCTCCGAAAGCGAAGAGCTGATGTTTGATCTTGAAAAGCCGGGTGTATACTTTTATAAACTGGCCGGTAATGAATATCTGGATAGTCTCAATTACTCTTTTGTTGTTTATCCAGAATCTGTAGTCAAAGATACCTTAGAAGAGGAGCTTAGAATCCGGGTGATGGGAACAGCTGCCTCCTTTGACCGGGAGATTAACCTTGTGGTCGAAGATTCTTCAACGGCTATAGAAGGAAAGCATTTTGATTTGCCGAATTCCATTGTAATGCCTGCCGATGCCTACGAGGTATATGTCTCCTTATACCTGTATAGGACTGAAGATCTCAAGGAGAGTGAAAAGAAGATTTACTTCACACTTAAGAGCTCTGAATATTTTAATGCTGGGTATACTGATAATCTACAGCATATCATAACAGTAACAGATCAATTGACCCGTCCTTCAGATTGGACAGGCGGGCTTACAGATGTCTTTTACGGGGCGTATTCAAAAAGGAAACACGAATTTATGGTTCAGACGTTGGGAACCGTATCCATTACCATGGGGACAGGGTCATCCATTTCTGAAATGATGTCTTTTCAGCAAAAGATGCTTGTTGCTCTTTCGGAATATGAAGCCGAAAACGGACCAATGTTAGATGAAAACGGAAACCGGGTTTCGTTTCCAAGCTAATTCATCATCAACTAATAATTAACAAAAAGAACTAAACATATGAAACGATTCTATGGACTTTGCCTTTTTGGGCTATTTATCTGGCTTTTTTCCAGTTGTGAATTGGAAAATGATAATATTTATGACAATCCTAATTTTAATGAGGTTCAGGTAAATGTGGAAGAGAGTGAAGCTCCTTCTACAATACTTCAATTTGAGACCTTGGAAATTACTCCTTCAATTTCGCAAAGTCAACAGTCTGGCGAGAGCAATTTGTCTTATGAGTGGACCCTTCGTACCGATGAACAGTATCTCAATGCTCCCATAGATTCTGTAGTGGCCACCATATCCAGAGAGCGGGATTTGCAGTATGAGGTCAATCTCACAACTGGGGATTGGAAAATTGTTTTACGGGTAACTGATGACAATACGGGAGTAACCGCTACAGGTCAATTCTTTATCACGGTACAAAATCAGTTTAGTGAGGGCTGGTTACTTTTGGAAGAGAAGAACGAGATGGGTGATCTGTCAATAATTCTTCCAGACGGTAACATTTTTCGTAATATTTATTCAAGTATCAATCCAGATGCTCCTTTAGAAACCCCATTACGCCAGCTGGTAGTAACCAATTTTTCTTATGGGGTAGATGAAATTGTGATTCTTTCAGAGTCCAGCGGGGTAAGATTAGACTATAATGAACTTCTCAAAGTCTTTGATTTACAAGATCTTTTTTGGGAGATACCGGTCCCATTTAGACCTGAATATCACGCCTGGCATGACGCAATTAATGGTTGGGTTATTAACAATGGTAAAGTCCATATTCAGGTTCGTGGAGGGTTTCCAGGGGAGACAAAGTATGGCACTGCCATGGCATTTCCGGTAGTAGGTGATGATTATCACGCAGCTCCCTTTGTTGCACAGGGTTCACATCCTTATGATGGACCATATCCAGCTGTAATTTACGATGAACAAGGACAATATTTTGTATATCTGTCAATTGCGCTGTCCCCAACCCTGAAAAATTTTCCTCCAGCCCCGGCTGATGCTCCATTCGATATGAATAATGTAGGTCTTGATATGGTTTATATGGAAACAGGAAATACAGAAAACCTTATAAATGCTATAATGAAGGATGATAGCGATGAATACTTTATGCTTCAGATTCAAGGGGATCAGGCAGAGCCTGCAAGAAGCTATCGGGTTATGAATGAGGCCCCGGAAATAGCAGATCATACGGCCTTTGAAACGTCCAAGACACTAGATCGCGTGTATTATAGTGCAGGTAATACAATTTATCTTTATGATATTCCATCAGGTCTTATTATAGGAAGCCCTTTCTCACTGCCTGGGGGAGAAAGCGTAACTGCAATGGAAATAAGTTCCTTAGATCCTACGGTAATGTTAGTAACCACTTGGGACAATAGTGAAGGTCGAGTCTACAAACTTGCGTTGTCTGGTACTGGTGAAATGTCTATTTCAAATGAATATGAGGGTTTTGGTAAGATAATCGATCTGGCGTATAAAAATTAAAGAATTTGATTGAGCATACCATCATCGCTCAAAGGATGTGGTACGGAAAAGATTTAGATTCGAAGCACTTCCATCTAATTATAAGAGAGAAAGACTGCCATATCAGTTCCTAACGTACCTGAGCCACTAGAAAACTTAAAAACAGGTGCATTTGAGTACTAATTAAAAAGAAATATAAGACATTTATAATGAGACATACTATTAAAGCTTTAATGTGCTTGGCTGTATTGACAGCCGTACAATGTAAGAATACAGGTTCAGAAGAAAAACCTGAAGCCACGGAGCAGTTCAAAATATCGGGAACCATTAAGGATCAATCTTCTGGTATGGTCTACCTGAAAGAGCTTAATGCTCCCGAAGGAACAGACCCAAAGTTAGATTCTGTAGAACTGCAAGAAGGTCATTTTTCCTTTACTGGTAGAGTAGACGCTGCTAAGTGGTACTCCCTAAAAACAGCAGATACATTAGAGCGGCCACTGTATTTTATTTTGTCCAATGATGACATTACGATAAAGGCGGTAAAAGATTCTTTATATACAGTAAAAATAACCGGGGCAACAGTAAATGCTGAATATCAGGACTATTACGATAATTATTTTAATCAGGTTCGTCTCAAAGCTCGACCAGTTTATGGTTTACTGGACTCACTCAACCAAGGTGGAAAACGTGAACTGTCTAAAGATGAGCGTACTATGATAGATAAACAATTTGAGGATCTTGGTTTGCTCAGCGATAGCTTGAGTAAATTGTATGTTTCCAAAAACAACACCAGCCTGGCTGCTCCAATTATTATTAAAGAGCGCTATATTCAATACCCTGATCCAGAAAAGGCTCAGGAGCTGTATGACCTGCTTGACCCTTCAGTCAAGGATTCCTATTACGGAGTTGAACTTGCTGAAGCCTTAGAAGGTTATAAAGCCGTAGCTATAGGGAGTATCGCTCCACCTATTAACAATCAGGTTGATCTGGAAGGAAATAAAATAGGTCTTGAAGATTATAAAGGCAATTATGTGTTAGTAGATTTTTGGGCCAGCTGGTGCGCACCCTGTCGCAAGGAAAACCCGAATGTTTTAAAAGCCTATAATACCTATCACGACAAAGGCCTTGAGATTTTAGCAATCTCATTAGATGATAAGAGGGATCTTTGGGAAAAGGCCATTGATAAAGACGGTCTTCCCTGGGAACATGTTTCAGATTTAAAAGGCTTCAAAAATCAAGCTGCTGAGGATTACTCTGTTTCTGCTATACCTCAGAATTTTTTAATTGATCCAGATGGGGTGATTGTGGCCACAAATTTACGGGAAGAGGGACTGCATCAAAAATTAGCGGAAATCTTTGATAAGTAGTTTGGCAAAATCATTCTAATTCTTATTTCAAGCATTACTCTTTAAGAGTTCACATTCTCAGGATTTCTTTGGAAGAATAGATTTTCAAGTATAAAAAGGCCATTCCTGCAGATATATTAGAACTCAATTTTAATGTGACCGTAGGGGATCAAAACCCTTGATATTAATTATTTCAAATACATATTGTGGGGTTTAAATATTAAACCCCACAATACCTTATTGAGTCAGGTTCTAACACCTGGTTGAATCGACTATTCCAAGTAAAAAATTTATACTATGAAAAAATTTATAAAATATACTGTTTTAATATGCCTTCTGCTACTGTATTGCTATAAAGGGTTTGCCCAAAATTATGGTGGCAATCCACGACTGCAGGCTTTATTAAATACAAAAGATTCCATTGCTGCTGAAAAAGAAATCAGCAAAATGTTAAAAAGTAATGATGAAGAAGGCTACTTACTGGCTGTTCAATATTATGACCGAAAAAACCAAAGGGCTAAAGCAGAAGCTCTGGTAGAAGAAGCTATTACTAAATATCCTAAAGGAAGGTTTTCATTCGTTCGTGCCGGGAATACTCTGGTTGGGGAAAAAAATCCTAAAGCTAAGGAAGCACTTCTAGTAAAAATGATAAAGCGTTTTCCCAATAAAAAGAGTGATATGGCGATGTATTATTATGACGTTGTCACCTCCTATGCACAAGCAGGAAATCTTGAAAAATCTAAAAAATGGTATGCTAATTTTCAGAGTGATGATATGTTTCGCTTTTTAGCTACAGGCTATGTGGCAGAAGTAATGAAAAAAAACGGTGAAGATTCAGAAGAGTTTTTAAAGAATGAAATCACAGAAGCTACAGACCAAATTAGGCGTGCCAAACAAATAAAAAGCACAGTTGTTGGTTTACAATTGAAACGTGCTTGGAATAAACGGGAAGCCGGAGACAACGCTGCTGCTTTAGAGATCATTCAAAGAGCTTACGATTTGAACGAAAGAAGAAGTGACAATTTTTTGAACAGTTACGCCATAATACAGGCAGACAACGGTAATTATGATAAGGCATTACCAATTTTAACCAGCACAGTAAAAAAAGGCCAGTCTGATGATCTGGTGATGGAGTATCTCAAAAAGTCCTATGAGAAGGTGAATGAAAATGGTTACGAAAAATTTCTAGGAGCTATTGAAGCGAAAATGATTGATAGCATTAAAACGCATCTCGATAAAATATTTATAGATACTAAAGCGCCCTCCTATAAGGTGACAGACAGTGAAGGAAATACCGTAACTTCAGAGGATTTGATGGGCAAGGTATTGATAATAGACTTTTGGGCAACCTGGTGCGGTCCTTGCAAAAAATCCTTTCCTTCCATGAAAAAGGCTCTTAAAAAATATGAGAAAGATCCTGATGTCCAGTTTTTGTTTGTACACACCTTTGAAAGGGATGAGGCTCCTTTGGCCGCAGCACAAGAGTATTTAGACGAAAATGATTATGACTTTCCGTTGTATATGGATTATCAAAATAAGGAAACTAAGCTTAATCCAATGGCAGCAGCTTTTGAAGTTAATGCCATACCTACTAAGGTAATTATAGATCCAAACGGCCAAATCCGTTTTCGCATTGCGGGATTCTCCGGTGGTGAAAATGCGGCAGTAGCTGAAATTTCAGCAATGATTGCTATGGCTAAGGAAGCTGCAGAAACAGAAACACCCTAAAACAAACAAATGAAATAATAATAATAATGGGCCATTTATCAATAGAGGATTCATTTACTCGATTCCATTGAATGGACTCATACTTAATTAATAATTGATTATGAAATATACGATTTTATGCCTCGCCTTATTTCTCTTTGGGGTTGGACAGTCTCAAATTTTAGAACCCGTTAAGTGGTCAACCTCCGTTGAAAAAGTCTCGAATAAGGAGTATGTCTTAGTAGCAACAGCCACTATAGAGCCTCACTGGCACCTCTATTCCCAGAATGTTCCTGAAGATGGTCCCGTGCCAACCGTATTTACCTTTATAAACAACGGCAGTTTTCTCAAGAAAGGGAACACATCAGAAGATAAAGGTCTAACGGTCAATGATCCCGTTTTTGAAATGCAGATTAAATATTTTGAAAATAAGGCCACCTTTAGACAAACCGTCAGATTAAAAAATGAAATTCCTTTATCCATTAAGGGAAAGGTTGAGTTCATGGTCTGTGATGACACCAGGTGCCTTCCACCAACGGAAGTAGATTTAGTATTTACGCTAAAATAAATCAGGTTACATTGAAGAAATTGTTTTTAGTATTAGCAGTTCTAGCCGCGACTATATCGGCTCAGGCCCAAGTGGTAAATCACGTAAAATGGGAGACATCGGTAGAAAAAATTTCAGAAACCGATTATGAGCTGATAACCAAAGCTACAATCGATGAAGGATGGCACCTCTATTCTCAGAATGTACCTGAAGGAGGTCCCAGACCAACAACTTTTATATATGATGATAGTAACGGAAAATTTACCATCGTAGGCAATACCAAAGAAGAGAAAGGAAAGCTTATTAATGACCCGGTCTTTGACATGGATATCCCTGTTTTTAAGGGGCAAACTGAGTTTCTCCAAACAATCACTATCAAAGAATCTATTGATCGTATTGATGCTTTTTTAGAGTTTGGAGTAAGCGATACTGATCAATACCTGCCTCCGACTGAAGTGAATTTGACCTTTGAAATTGCAGATACAGTCACTAAATCAGATACGAGTTCGCAAAAAATTGTACCAGAAAACTCAACAGAAAAAGCGGATAATGATAGCAACCTGGGGCTTTGGTCTATATTCATTATTGCCTTTTTTTCAGGATTCGCGGCTCTTTTAACGCCCTGTGTATTCCCGATGATACCTATGACGGTAAGTTTTTTTACCAAACAAAGCAAAACACGTATAGCAGGTATAAAAAACGCAATAATTTATGGAATCTCCATCATTGTAATTTATGTATTGTTAGGGGTTTTGGTAAGTGTTGTTTTTGGAGCAGATGCTTTAAATGCCTTGTCTACCAATGTATGGTTCAATCTGGTTTTCTTTATACTGTTGATCGTTTTCGCCGCATCATTTATGGGTGCATTTGAAATTATGTTGCCCAATAAATGGGCTAACAAAGTAGATTCTCAAGCTGATAAAGGAGGGTTTATAGGTATCTTTTTTATGGCACTAGCTCTGGCGATTGTCTCTTTTTCATGTACAGGACCTATTGTAGGTACTTTGTTGGTACAGGCTGCCTCAGGAGGAGGTCACATCGGGCCTATTATGGGTATGCTGGGCTTTTCTCTGGCGATTGCATTGCCATTTGCTTTGTTTGCCGCCTTTCCGGGTTGGTTAAATTCTTTGCCTAAATCGGGCGGCTGGCTCAATACAGTAAAGGTGGTTTTAGGATTTCTGGAATTAGCATTTGCCTTTAAATTTTTAAGTAATGCCGATTTAGTTTTGCAATTACATCTATTGGAACGCGAGACGTTTTTGGCGATCTGGATCGCCATTTTTGGAGGTCTGGCCCTTTATCTCTTCGGAAAAATCACGCTGCCACACGATAGTCCTTTACCGCATATATCTGTGGGAAGACTCGGTTTGGGATTATTTGTTTTGGCCTTTGTAGTGTATATGATTCCGGGTCTTTGGGGAGCACCCTTGCAATGGATCAGTGGTTTTCCGCCACCATCGCAGTATAGTGAATCTCCATATGGGGTAGGCAATAGCAAAGGCGTTACAGGTACTTCAATTGAGCTTCCTCCTGATGCAGAATTGGGACCTTTAGATCTGATAACATTTAAAGATTATGAAGCCGGAATGGCCTATGCAAAAAAGGTAAACAAGCCGGTAATGCTCGATTTCACGGGCTATGCCTGTGTAAACTGCCGCAAGATGGAAGAACGGGTTTGGCCTGAGCCTCAGGTTCAGCAAGTGCTCAGAGATGACCTGGTGCTGATTTCACTTTATGTAGACGACAAAAAAGACCTGCCCGAAAGTGAACAGTATATTTCTGAAACCACCGGTAAGAAGATTAAGACTATAGGAAACAAATGGAGTGATTTTCAAATCAAACATTATAAGGCAAATGCTCAGCCGTATTATGTGCTGATCGATAACAATGGAGAAAACCTCAATGAGCCTACAGCTTATGATCCTGATATCGACTCCTATTTAAACTGGCTAAAGGAAGGAATTGAAAATTACAGGAATTAAATTTTGAGAAGCACGCTCCAGAGGAGAAAACAGGCAGTACAATAGCCTCAATTAATTAATAAAATTCCGTTCCAGGGCTTAAGAAAAGTCCTTTTCAATAGCAAATAAAATAAATCGCCAGCTCATTAAGGGTTTTGCTTTCGAGAATCGTCTTTTATATGAATACTGTTTATAAAACTAAAAGGCTTTACACTAATTTGATAAGCATTAGCTTTTTTTTATCTAAATGTCTTGAATCAAGTTCTTTACCATTTTTGTAATGCTACATGAACTTTAAAATATCTCTTTTATAATTACTTAAGATCAAAAAACAATGACTATAATAACAACCAGATTATTACTCTTCTTTATAATTCTAAGCACATCTCTAAGTGCACAAAACGTATCTGATACTCCCGTAAGACCAGAAAATTTGGCAAGCGGGGTTCTTGAAAATGGGATGCATTATTATGTGTTTCATAACGAGGAGCCTAAAGATCGGGCCTCATTTTATTTTGCACAAAATGTAGGTTCTGTTTTAGAAAACGACACCCAGCAAGGTCTTGCGCATTTCTTAGAACATATGGCCTTTAACGGTACGCAGAATTTCAAAGACAAAGAAATGCTGGAATATCTGGAGAAAAACGGGATGAAATTCGGTTCTGAAATCAATGCGTTTACCAGCTTTGATGAGACGGTTTATAACATCAATCAGGTGCCGGTTACGAATGAAAGATTACTGGATTCGGTTTTATTAGTACTACACGACTGGTCGGGTTATTTATCGTTAACCGATGCGGAAATCGATAATGAGCGCGGTGTGATTAACGAAGAATGGCGGTCGCGTAATACAGCAGGTTTTCGAGCTAATTCTAAAGTCTGGCTCGATGGGTATTTAAAAGATTCTAAGTATAGTAAGAGAATGCCCATTGGTCTGATGGATATAGTGAATAATTTTGAATACAACGAACTTCGTGACTATTACAAGCGCTGGTACCGCCCAGATCAGCAAGCCGTAGTGGTTGTTGGCGATGTTGATGTAAAGGAACTTGAGGCTAAAATCAAGAAGGTGTTTTCATCTATTCCATTAAAGAAAGATTTACCGGAGCGCCCTGTTTTTGATGTGCCCATCACCGCAGATTTTGTATACATCAATTCTACAGACAAAGAATTGGGAGAACCTTCCTTTCAATATTTTGTCAAGCGCACCCCTTTAGATTTAAGTGTGGTTGAGGAAATTAAAGAAGGTATTACGGGGGGCTTTGCTTCCTATATTTTAAACAATCGTTTTTCTGAATTGATTTTAGAAGAGAATTGTCCGGTGTTGGGAGTAAGTTTTGGAGTTCAGGAGTTTGTGCGTCCCGTAGAAATACTTAGCCTGTATGCAACTCCTAAAAAGGACAGTTTGCTTAGCGGACTTGAATATATAGTGACAGAGTACAGCCGCTTTGCAGAATTTGGTGCAACACCGGGCGAATTAGCCAGAGCTAAAGCAGCTTTTAAAACCAGTTTGGAGTCTTCAAAAGCAAACATAGCTAAACGCAGCAATGACAGTTATGCAGGTGAGATTTATCAGGATTTCTTTGATAAGGAGACGGTAACTGATTATGCCTGGAAATTAGATTATCAATTAAGTCTTTTAGATAAGGTGACCAATGAATCTATACTGGAATACCTAAAGCGTTTTAAAGGAGATAAGGGCAGAGGGGTAAGTATTGTGGGTTCTGATACAAATATCTATCCGGATCAGGAAGCAATTGAAACCGCTCTTGACCAGGTTGAAGCAAAAAAACTCACTCCTTTTGAAGAAACCACCTCAGATAAAAAACTTATCAATACAGCTCTTGAAGGCAGCCCGGTAACAAAAACGGAAGCTATCGAAGGTATAGACGCTAAATTATACACATTAGCAAACGGATTAAAACTAGCACTTTACCCCACAGATTTTGATAAAGAGCAGGTATTTATGACGGCTTTCAGTCCTGGGGGTAGTTCGCTACTTTCCGTAGAAGAATTACCAAATACGTTTGTCGCCTCTTATCTGGTAGGTCAATCAGGGCTTGGGGATTTAAATAAAATTGAGCTTCAAAAATTGCTTGCCGGGACAGAGACTTCTCTGGGTGCTTCTATAAATGCTTATAGCGAGAGTCTTAATGGAAGTAGTAAAACCAAAGATCTGGAAACTTTGTTTAAGCAAATTTACCTTCAATTTACTGCTCCTCGTTTTGATGAGCAGGCTTTTGAAATTATAAAACAAAATCTGGCGACTAATTTAATTGCTAAAGAAAAACGGGTAACCAGTGCTTTTCAAGACTCGCTTACACTTGCATCTACCGGTCACAGCAAGCGATCCGTTCTTTTTGATCAGAAGCTCATAGATGATGTAAGCTTAGCGGGAGCTGCTAAAGTGTACCGGGAGCGAATCTCTAATGCTAACGATTTTACCTTTGTTTTTGTAGGGGATTTCGAAGAGAAAGAATTACTTGATCTTGCTACAAAATATTTAGGAAGCATCCCATCCACGTCAAAAACAGAAGAAGCTGTTGACCATCATATGCGTCCTGCACAAGGCAAAACCCCGGTTCATTTGACCAAAGAGATGGAAACTCCTCAGACAACCATCAACGTTAGTTTTAACGGCGATATGGAGTATTCTAAGAAAAATAACCTGGAGCTTTATGTATTATCTCAACTTCTTGATAAACGTTATATGGAGCGTATACGAGAGGAAGAAGGGGGGTCTTACGGTGTTCGAGTAGGCGGTTCTGTAAGCTGGGAACCTGTAGGAAACTATAATTTAAGCGTAAGCTTCAACTGTAATCCTGATAAAGCAGACGACTTGTTAAAGATTGTTTATGCCGAATTAAAAAAGATGGAAACTAGTATCGATGCAGAGGAATTGACTGAAATAAAAAGCAATTACAAGAAGGGTGTTTCCGAAAACCAACGCCAAAACGGCTTTTGGTTAAGAAATATCGCCAACAACCTTCAAAAAGGAACGCCGGTTTCTGACGAGGCAGATAGTATAGCTTTAATTGAAACCATCACCGTGGCAAACCTTAAAGCAACAGCAGCCTTAATCAATTCCAATGCGGCTATTATAGAAGGCGTGTTAATGCCCTCAAAATAAAAACAATTATAACCCCATTCATTCTCGTAAAAGCAGCATTTGAATAGGTTTATTTATTTGAATTAGCCTTTAAATAAAGACTTTTAATGTATGTTGACTTTAATTTGAAGTGAGCTTGAATCATCAGATTTGGGCTCTCTTTTTTTAATCAACTCAATACAGCTGCATTTTTAGGATCAAAGGTTCTATTTAAAATATCACGTATGTACTTACACGAAGAAACCTCAATCAGTTTGGAAAACTATTTTGACCAATTTCGAAAAAATACTATCGGGACAAATCATCAGTTTGAATCCATTTATGGGATTCAGAATCAGCTGTATGCAGATTGGATTGCCAGTGGTAGGCTATATCAACCTATTGAAGATATAATTTGTAAGCAGATAGGACCCTTAATGGCGAATACCCACTCATTTTCAAGCGAAAGCGGCAAAGCAGCTACCTATGCGTATCACGAGGCACGAACGATAATCAAAAAGCACGTCAACGCAGGTAGCGATGATGTCTTGATTACCACCGGTACGGGTATGACGGGCGCTCTGGCTAAGCTACACCGTATAATGGCGCTAAAACCTAAAGATTCTACTTCAGCTTCTGAAGACCGCCCTGTGGTTTTTATCAGTCATATGGAACATCACTCCAATCAGGTACCTTGGATGGCGCTGGATGTGGACGTTGTTCTCTTAGAACCCAATGATCAGTTACAGATTTGTGCGAAAACCTTAGAAACTCAACTTAAAAAATATGCAGACCGAAAGGTAAAAATAGGTTCTTTTACCGCCTGTTCAAATGTAACCGGGGCGATAGCTCCTTTCTACGAACTGGCAGCGTTGATGCACGCCTACGACGGACTTTGCTTTGTTGATTTTGCAGCTTCAGCTCCTTATGAAACAATCGATATGCACCCTAAGCATCCGGCTCAAAAACTGGATGCGATTTTCTTTTCTCCACATAAATTTTTAGGAGGTCCCGGTACGTGTGGGGTTTTAGTTTATGACAAAAAACTACATAAAAATACCATCCCTGATAATCCAGGTGGAGGCAATGTAAAATGGACAAATCCCTGGGGTGAATATGGTTATCACACCGATTTAGAGACTCGTGAAGATGGAGGTACTCCCGGAATTTTACAGGTAATTCGTACGGCATTATGTCTAAAGCTGAAGGAGCAAATGAACCCGGTAAAAATGAAGCAACGTGAGCACGAATTACTTGAGTTATTTTACGATCAGATTTCAGATTTACGCGAGGTTGAATTGCTGGGTAATCGCAATGAGGATCGAATCGGGTGTGTTTCATTTAATATAAGTGGTATGCACTACAACCTGGTGGTGCGCCTGCTTAACGACCGCTTTGGTATTCAAACCCGAGGCGGCTGGTCTTGTGCAAGTAGTTTTGCACATTACCTATTCAAAGTTAAAGCCGATAAATCAAAAGACTTGATGGAAGCTATCGAAAATAAGCAGTTAACCGATAAGCCGGGATGGGTGCGTGTTTCCCTGCATCCCGTTATGACCGATGCTGAAGTAATTTTTATTACTCAAGCAATTAAAGAGATTGTCGAAAACCAAAAGGAGTGGGCTTCAGAATACAGCTATAATCCGGCTTCTAACGAATTTGATAGTCCCAAACAAGGTGATTCGAGATTAAAAGAAAACATGAAGGCTATTTATAATTTTTTATAAAATATAACCATAACTGGCCGAATATCTTTCATCACTTCTGAAATGGGGCTACCTGATTATTTTAATTTGATCGCTTTTGCCGTATTTACTTTTCGTTCTGCATGCGGCTCTTTATGTGCATTTAAAACTTCAGCTTTCACATCATTCATATAGGAGTTGAGTGTGATAAGTTGGACTGAAGTTTCTTTAGCCTAACGCGGAGTATATCCCAGTCTTTTATATCAATATCACGCTTTATACTCATTTCAGAGCGCTTTTTATTGACTGTAATTCTTAA
>CEVM01065862.1_pt1 | contig 124073 bp, 128 predicted proteins | sample 531481 | NCBI WGS metagenome assembly CEVM01 (sample SAMEA2623649, study PRJEB7988) | marine metagenome | biome: marine biome (ENVO:00000447); feature: mesopelagic zone (ENVO:00000213) & marine oxygen minimum zone (ENVO:01000065); material: "saline water (ENVO:00002010), including plankton...
AGCGACAGCCTACCTCTGACTGCCGCCAATCTTTGCAACAGAGCCCCTTTCCGTGCTCTCGCACACAACCGATGCTGCCTCCAGGACCCCAGCTTTCTATCGAACCTGAGTACCGAACGACCAGCGACTGCGAAAGCGCACGCCCCTCGTCGGGTGTCACTGCCTGCGACCAGCGGAGGTATTCAGGATCGGCAGGAGCGCTGAACCCGATGACCAGCTTCTTGCGATGGCTAATGGTCACGCGCGCACCAAAGCCGTTTACACCCTCGGATTCCGTTGTCGGCGGTAGGGCGCAGGAGAACGGGCGAAAATGGTACGCGCTGTTGGCCGCGCCATTGAGATCGGCTCCAGGCCCGCGGAGCATCGTATAGGTGCTTGCGACCCCATAAGGCATGGTCACCTTGAGGGAGCCGTCCCTCTGGCTGTACGTCCAATGCGGGCGGCAGCTGAGGCTTTCAAAGGAAACTTCTTCGACAGGAACGTCGATCACGAAGGTTCGTCCGGAAAAGTCAGCGACCGGAGCTCTGTCGAAAGCGTCACCAGGCACGTGGCCGACAATCTCCAGCGTTGCCACTTGCAGATCACCTTCAGTGGCCGGTTGCGCATTTGCACTGGTCGGATGAAGGAGGGTACCTGCGAGAATGCAGAAACAGATCAGAGTAGGATGGGTCTTTATCATGTCGCCATCCTAGATGGTGCTTGCTGACATATTGTTACCACGGCCGCCGATGAATCTGAGCGCGAACGCTTGCCACCAGCTCAGGTTGAGGGAATAACGCTGGCCAGCCCGATGCTTTATTACGAACAAAATTCGCAGCCGCTCGACGTGTTCGCCACTGAGGACGATCTCTATGCGTTTTGTAGCACGCTTAAGGAGGAGACTAGGGGGCTGGCAATTCGCAATCGGCTTTACCAAGCCCTTTTGAGAGGAGATGATCCGCTCGGCGAGGCTTTTACCTCAATACGGGACGCGAAAGTTCGGCGGAGCGATGGGGCAGTTTATACGCCCGCAAAAATTGTAAGGGAGATGATCGGTTGGGCGCGCTGCGCTACGAATCCTAACCGAGTTGTCGATGCGGGTTGCGGGAGTGGACGTTTTTTGGTGGCGGCCGCCACCGCGTTTCCAAACGCAAAACTTATAGGATTCGACACCGATCCTTTGGCTTGTGAGCTTGCGAGCGCGAACCTGCTTAGCGCTGGCCATGCCCTGCGCGCTGAGATTCGCTGTGAAGATTTCCTGAGAGCGGAGATCGAGCCCATTGAAGGGCAGACGTTGTGGATCGGAAATCCTCCATACGTCCGTCATCATGAGATTACACAAAGTAACAAAGACTGGCTGAGGCTCAATGCCCAAAGGCTTGGTCATCCGTCCAGCGGACTTGCCGGTCTCCACGTGTACTTCCTCTTGGCGATCGCGTTGAAGGCGAAAGCAGGAGACTTCGGGGCGCAGATTACCTCAGCTGAATGGCTGGACGTAAACTACGGTAAATTGGTCCGCACTCTTTTTACTGCACAGCTGGGCGGCCGTAGTATCGTGACCCTTGATGCGACAGCGCAGCCATTTCCCGGGACAGCGACCACCGGTGCGATTACAACCTTCGAAATTGGATCGGAAGTCGCCGCACCGACTTTTGGGCGGGTCAGCACGATAGATCAGCTGGGGGACTTGGAGATTGGCAAGCCTGTTTCTCGCGAGCGATTAATGGGCGAAGCGCGATGGTCTCATTTTACTCGGGCGCGAAAAGACGTTCCGTCCGGATATGTGGAACTCGGCGAGCTATGCCGAGTACATCGCGGTCAGGTCACCGGTGCAAATGCCGTTTGGATCGAAGGCGAGCATACGAAAGGTCTGCCAGAGCAGGTCTTCTTTCCTACTGTTACGAAAGCGAAAGACCTCTTTGCAGCGGGCGAACGCTTGATTGACGAGCGGCTGCTTAGACGGGTCGTCGATTTACCGCAGGATTTGTCGGTGCTCTCAGATGAGGAACAGTCTGCGGTCAAACGCTTTCTGCGCAGGCGGAATGTTCGCGCTGCAAAGGACGGTTATGTCGCTCAGAATCGAAAGGCATGGTGGTCGGTCGACCTTCGTGCGCCGGCTCCGATCCTGGCCACATACATGGCCCGCCGCCCCCCTTCCTTCGTCCTGAACGACGTCGGCGCTCGGCATATCAATGTTGCGCATGGTCTATATCCGCGGGAGCCACTTGGAACGGAATTGATAGAGGTGCTTGCAACCCACTTACGACTAACGGCTAGCCTAGATGGAGGCAGAGTTTACGCAGGCGGGCTTACAAAATTTGAACCGCGCGAGATGGAGCGCCTCCCAATTCCTTCCCCCTCCCTGTTGAAAGAGATGGTGTGCGCGTTGCCATGAAGATGCCCCACCAGTGGACGGCCGAAGAATTCCAGCGCGACCGAGACCTTGCAACGTCCTATTTTCGCGAGGCGCGAGGAAAAGAGCCTTTGGAGATCTACGGAGGGTTCTTTGAGACTTATCAAGGTTTCATGGAGGAATTGCTTGAGCAAACCGTTGATTTAACCCACCTCGATGAGGCGATCGTCGATCTGATGGGAGACGAAGATAAGCAGTATATCGTTCGCTATTTGTCGGGACCTCCCGTCTCAGCAGATGATTTGAAGACGATGCTAGGCACATCGTCGCTTGCAGGATCGAAATTCGCCACTGAACCTGAGCTCGCGACCCGGTTGGTCGCCTTCATCCGCGATTGGCACGACCGGCGACGCTTCCCATGGCTCTCGGAACAATGGGAGCCGGGTGAAGATGACAGACGCACTGCCATCATCGCCACAGCCGCGATGATCGCAATGCAGAAAACGCAAACCGCGCGTAGAAGTGAAGGCTCTACCGCTCAGGAAATGCGGGTCGTGAACGTCCTCGAAAGCGCCGGAATGACACTGGTGCCCGCCCGAACAATCTCAACACTTCAAGATGCGCCAGCACCCGGAGAATTCTGCCGCGAGTCCATGTACGGCGGCCGCAAAGCGGATATCGTTATCGGACTTTGGGATAGGCGCACAATGCCAATCGAATGCAAGGTGTCGAACTCAGCCGTTAATAGCATTAAACGATTGAACAACGACGCCGCCGTAAAGGCGGGCATTTGGCTCAAGGCCTTCGGCACGCATCAAGTCGTGCCCGCGGCCGTGCTCGAAGGCGTTTATGATCTGAGAAACCTGCAGTCTGCTCAGTCTAGAGATCTATCGATCTTCTGGGCGCATGATTTGACCAAGCTAGTCGAGTTTGTCCTAAGCACGCGGTGAATCTCTGAAACGGCTTTGTTGAAAGCCATCCGGACAGTTTGAGGCTAGCTAACTGGCCGCTCGATTTTGCTGTCTTGCCCGTTAAGAGCGATCACACACGGTGGCGCGGCCCTCCCTGTTACATCTTGTCCTTTAGTCCCTTTGCCGCCCTGAACGACACGGCACGCGACGCCTTGATGTGCATCTTCTCACCGGTCTTAGGGTTGCGACCTTCGCGGGCCGGTCGATCCTTTACCGTGAATTTTCCGAATTGCGGGATTGCGACATCTTCTCCCTTAGCTGCAGCATCTCCAATGGCGCCGAACAGGGAACTTATGACCGTTTTGGCCTTCGCTTAGGTAACGTCAGCCTCTGCCGCTACGGCCTTAATCAAATCGCCCATATTCATACCGTCATCTCCTCGTTGACTGACATGGCCATACATCGCACGACGGAATTATCAATTTCAGAACCCTGTGTGTTCGCGCGGTTCAGTGGAGGAAGTCGGCATGGGGCTGTTTGCAGCCGCCATTTTCATCTGCACACCGATCGCCGTTTGGGACGGCGACGGTCCCATCTGGTGCGAAGAGGGTCCGAAGATACGCATTTCATCGATAGCGGCGCGCGAGATCGATGGCGCCTGTCGGCCGCATCACCCATGCCCTCGGGCCTCGGGAGAGGCTTCAAGAGATGCTCTGGTCGAGTTGCTCGGACGCCGGACAGGGCGATGGAAAAGCGGTCACATTACGATTGCCGCCGCACCCATGCGCTGTCGCAATGAAGGTCGAAGCTTCGATCGCGTCGTTGCTTCCTGCACTCTCGCGGACGGTCGCGACCTCGGCCGCGCCATGCTGGCGACCGGTACCGTTCTACCCTGGGACTGATCCTCCCGCTGAGCGACTGTCAAATCTTCTTCAGCAGCTCGAGCCCTGCCTGATCGAAATACTGCTCGAACTCCTGGCGTGGTATCGGAACTCCGTCCTTGAACTTGGCCGGTTCGCACCGCCAGTTGCCATTCTCCTCCTGAACGATCTTTTCTCGAGGCATCCACGCGACATGCAGCGGCATGGGGTCATCGACATTCACGAACATCGGGATGGCCAGCACCATGCGCTCGTGCATCGCGGATAGAGACGCCCGGAAGCCATAGGACTTCCGATTGCGCGTACCCTCTTTCGGATATTTGCCCTTCACCTGAATCGGGCGGAGCTGCATCTGCGCGCCATCGGTGTAGGTCGCGATCAGGTCGAAACCTTTGTCGCGATGCGGGAAATAGACGTTCCAGCCCGCGTCGACCAGTTTGCCCGCCACCCAGAACTCCGCGAGATGATCGCGCGATCGCCACTCTGCCATCTAACACCCCATTCGGACACTCGTTTGTCGGCGAACCTGTCCCTGAAACGAAAAAGCCCCGGCGAACCGGGGCTTCGTTCGTTTCTCGTCAGCTGCGGATTACCGGCTGCCGAAAAGCTCGTTCCACCAACGCCACATAATAACCTCCTGTTTGGCACGTAGAGTGCTAACAGGGATGGTTAACAGGTCGTTAGATTATTTCAAGCGCAGGCGACCGAGTACTTCTCCTCAAGCATCACCAGCAGCTCGTCCATCGCCACAGCAGGCGAGAACAGGAACCCCTGACCGATGTCGCAGCCGAGGCGCCGCAATCGCTCCGCGGTCAGATCGTCCTCGATCCCTTCCGCGACCACCACCTTGCCGAGTGTGTGCGCCATCTCGATCGTGCCCTTCACCACCGCCAGGCTATCCTCCGACGTCGCAAGGTTCATGATGAACCGCCGATCGATCTTGAGTTCCGCGCTTGGAACCTGGCCGAGATATGCGAGCGTCGAATGACCTGTCCCGAAGTCATCGATCGAAAACGTGATGTCGTCCTTCTGCAGCCCGCGGATGATCTCACGTACCGCGATATCGTCGAGTGGCGTCGATTCCGTCACCTCGATGATGAGGTTCTTGCCCGGAAACCTATGGCGGCTCCGCAGTCGGGCGACGTGGTAAAGGACCATGACGCTGCCGAGCGTCTGCGCGGAGACGTTCACGGCCAGTTTGAACATAGGGTCGAGCGCGATCGCGGCGCCGGCATCCTCCAGGGCACGATCGACCACGTAGGCCGTCAGCTCGTCGATCCTGTCGTGTTCCTCGGCGACTGCAACGGCTTCGGTAGGCTCGATGTAGCCCAGCTCGGGGTGTTCCCAGCGGATGAGTGCCTCCGCTCCCACGACACGGCCGCTCAGGAGGTCGACCTTTGGTTGGTAGCCGATACCGATCGAGCGTTCTTCCATCGCCTTGTCGAGCTCGGAGAGCAATTCGATGCGGCGTTCCCTGACATCGAGCCATTTGGTGTCGGCGATCACGCTGCGAATGCGCTTGCGCGATCCCAGCTCGGCCGCCTGGATCGCGTTGTGGATGCGAGTCTCGAGCGGAAGGGTCCTATTGGTCTCGATCCCGATCGTGCCCTCGATCCTCGCGCCTCCCTGCACGGCGGATCCCGAACGCAGAAGCGCGATCAAGCCCTCGGCGTTCTCGTGAAGATCGCGCGCATCGAGCTTGGCCGCCTGCCAGATGAGCGTGTCCTTCTCGAACGCGATCTGCCGGTCTCCGACACGGCTTTGCGCGGCGCCCTGCAGGGTGTCGATGACGCGCTCGACGAAGCGGCCGAGATCCTTTGAGACGCCGGTGCCTGTAAGATCGCCCAGATTGGTGATCTTGAAGGCATAGACATCGGTCTTGGCATCGTCCCCGGTGGCTTCGAGAGCTTCTCGCAGAACGAGGTTGGTCGATTTATTGTAGATCTTTCCGGCATGGAGGTTGAGGCGAACCATGCCGACACCCAGAGCGATCAGCGCGGGAAACACATCGATGGATATCCGGGAGGCATCGAGCAGTGCCGCTGCCACCGGAAGCACACCGATCGCACCCCACGTAACCGCCCGCAAGGGCCTCCGACGGCGCGCCTGGGCGAACAGCACCATCGCGGCGAACAGCAATGCCGGATACCATGACAGGTCGAGCGGCATCCCGTCCTGAAGCGTGTGCGCGCCCATTACATGGAAATAGACGCCCGGTATCTTCCCGCCGAGGGGGAGATTGTGAAAGTCCGTCGAGCCCAGATGAGTCGGCGCCACGACCACCGTCTTTCCCGTCAGGTCCACGCCGCCGGCACCCGACAGAATTTCCGCGTAGCTCACGGTAGGGATCGAGCGCGCATCGATCGCGAGGTCTGGGCGATACCAGCCTTCCTCGCCCTGGTATTCACCGAGGATCGCGGAAATGGAGGGTATTTCGTCTGCGCCGATGGTCGTGGAGGTCGGGAAGCGTACTGAGAGGCCGAACGGCCCGCTCTGCCCCATCATCGAGGCGACCGCCACGCTGTCGCGCAGCGCGCGCGTGGGAAGCAGCCCGGCGTGCTGCTGCAGTCCGTTGTCGGCCGCCGGCGAGGCTCCCAGCCACACCTGACCGCGATGCTGCCGGAGTTCGGCCGCGAAGGCGGCGTCGTCTTCTGGCGGCGCCGGGTCGGCGTAGGCCCTGTCGAACACGAGGCGGCTTGCCCCTTGCGCGAAAATCCGGTCGACGAGCTGCGCGTCCTGGCGACGCGTGGGACGATCGGTGGCCAAGGCATTCAGTGTCGCATCGTCTATGGCCACCACCACGATATCGCCCGGCGCTTCGCGGGTGCGCAGCTCGGCCCGGGCAGCCTTGAACCCGTCCTCAAGCGGCATGGGAAGTTCGATGAGCGCGGCGAACAGACCAAGGACGATCGCGACGATCGCGATTCGTCGCCGCTTGGCTCTCTGTCCCGTTCGCCCCGTCGATGCGCGGCCGAGAAAAGGAAGTCTCCTTAGTAGAAGACCGAACGCACCAGGGTGCGGCTCATTGGGTGCGTTCGAAACAGGCTTCATGACCAGTCTTCCATGAAGCAAACTGGTTTCGCAATGCTTTCGGATTGTTCGTTATTTTCGAGTTACTTCGGTTGACCTGGCAGTCTCATCCGGATCGCCTATTCCACAACTGATCGGTTCGCTCGATCACCAGGGCGCCCTCATATCCGCGGCAAAGTGCTTTCGCTTCGTCCTGCGATCCGGTTTGCCAGACAGCCCGCTGCTCGCCGTTCAGAATGACGGGCATCCGATCATGAACGTCCGCTGCCTCGCCGGCGGCGTCGCACATCACCATCGAGTAGCATTCGCCCCATTCCTCGCTTTCCCGCCAGATACCGGCAACCGCGAACAGCTCCGCATCGGGCAGGGATAGCCAGGTCCGCGTCATCTTGCCCTTCGGACCTTCCGCCTCGGCCCAAGCCGTCAGCGGGATGAGGCATCGCCGGTCCTGGAAACTGTAGCGCCACATATAGCTGTCGAGCTTGTCAGTGCGCGTGTTGTTGACGGGCTTTGGTTTGAGCGGCTCTCCGGTCTTCTTGCTCTTGAGAACAAGTGGAAAGCCCCAGACCATCGAGCGCAAGGTATCGCCCGCCACGACCATGCCGGGATAGCCCGGGTAGATCTCTTCTGCCGTATTGAGGGACGATGGCGCGCTGACCTGGAACAGTTTCGCCACTTCCGCTTGCGCTTTCGTCATCCGGTAGAGATTGCACATCGCCTAGCCCTTCGCTGCGACGATCGGCAGATCCTCGATCCGCGTCGTCCATGCCGGGGAAAGGTTCTCCGCGCGCATCTTCCACGGCCGCTTGAACCCTTGCGCCGCCGGCACGATCGTCATCTTTCCATAGCGCCCATTTACTGCATCGATCGCTTCCATCAACCGCTCGTGCTTGGCCCTGCCGTCTTCGTCCTCGAACAGCGTGCGCGGCCGCAGCGCAGCATCGTCCAGCTGCTCGAGCATCACACCCGCCTTGGTGAAGCCATAGCCGTCTCGCCAACACCGCTCTACCGCCCGGCGCGCGGCGGAGATGAGCTCGAAGCTGTCGCTGGTCAGGGGATGGAGCGTTACCGCTTTCCCCGCGCTGTATTGCGGCCGTTCTGGCTTGAACCTGTTGGTGTGGAAGAATGCTGTCAGCCTGCCCGCGACCAGACCGTGCTGGCGCAGCTTCTCGCCGGCACGCATGGCGAACTGGGTCACGGCGCCCATCAGCTCGTGCTTGGTGGCGATCGGGCGGCCGAACGAGCGCGTCACCGCCATTCCCTTGCGCCGCGGCGCGATCACCTCGACCGCATCCGCAGGCACGCCGTTCAACTCCGCGACCAGGCGCTCCAGTACGACGGTTCCGATCCCCCTCGCCTGCTTCAACTGCATATCGCGCAGCTGCCCCGCCGTCTCAATACCCAACGCCTTCAATTTCCGTGCTGTCGCCGATCCCACACCCCACACATCCGCGACTTCAAACCGGTCCATAACGTAGCGACGAATATGTTCGTCGCTGAGGTCCGCCACGCCGTCGAAGATCGGGTTCTTTTTGGCGGCTGCGTTGGCGAGTTTGGCGAGGGTCTTTGTTGGCCCGATGCCGACGCAGGTCGGGATCGTGGTCCACTGCAGGATGTTGGCGCGCAGCTTCTGGCAATGGTCGAGGAGATCGAGATGCTCGAAACCCGCGAGGCTCAAGAACGCCTCGTCTTATGCTCAGCAGTTCGTTATCCGCAGTTGGATTGGACTTTCCCCTCATTGTCAAAAGATTGGCGCCTGGAACGCTAAGCATAACTTTCGCACCTGGTCCGCGCCGTACGATCCGTTCGCAGTTCAATCGAGAACCGGTTAAGCGTCCTGAGATATTAAAAAAATGAGGAGCGCTTGCGATCGCGACACCGCCCAACCAACCGTCCAAGGAAGACGTCCTTCAAGCCATGGCCGCACTGTTCGAGGCTAGAGCATCGGCTGCGGCGCTTGGGCACTATCCTACTCTTCGCATCCAAACCCAGAATCTCCACGATGCGTTGAGCGCCTCAATCGCAGCCGTCGAGAATCTAGCTGAAGACTGGCGGAACGAGCTCCGGCGTGACTTGGCCGTCGCGAACGAATTCCGGGCGTCCGATTCCGCGCTCTTCGCCTATCGCACGATCGCGCCCGCGCTGGTTCGCAACGTCCATCGCACCGCCGACTTCCTGCTCGAGGAAACGCACCCTACGCCGGCGGTGGACCTCGACCTGGTGGGATCGACCGTGCCCTCGTTCAGCGATTTCGTGAGGCTGGGAGCGGCCACGCGAGCGTTTCTCGATGCGGTAGTCCAGACCGCATATCAGCTCGCCACGTTCGACGGCGCGCAGCTCAACTACAAGTTCCTCCAGTCACTGCTGAGCTTCGCCGCAGTCGCACCCGCGTCCCTCCATTCCAATATCGTGTCGGACGAAATGCAGGCAGCTCTCGACGCATACGTCGCGCTGAGCGGTAAGGAGCGGAAGAATTCCGCGTTCACGAAGGCCTCGCACGAGCAGTTCCCACAGCGTTTGGCGGTGGCGGCGCTGGCGGCGGGGCTGCCGGATCGGCGGCGACGCAATCTCGAGCTCCTGTTCGGCTTCTGCTCCGACTTCGTGCATTCGGGCTACGTGTCGGTTCTGGCTCTCGGCAGCGAAACTCCAGGCTTCGTCCTCGGTGGCCCGGGCGACGCGTTCGTTCCGAAGGCCGAGAACTTCGCGGAACTGAAACAGCGCCTGCTCGCCGAGTGCGCGGGAGCCTATGCCGATCTGCTCCTTCTGGTCTTGCGGCAGGCGATCGATCGCACGCTTTCCACCCATATGCCGGTAAAGTGGGTCGAAGCGCTGGATGAAGCGCGTACGCAGGTCGCTGACACCCGGCACATCCTGCATCGGCAACTCATCGAGCCCGTCCGCGAAGGGCTGCCGGGTTCGGAAGAGGTGATCCACATCGCCTGCATCTGCGGAAGTATGGTGAGGCTCGAACCGCCGCATCGTGAATGGGATCGGTTCTGCCACGATTGCGGCTCGCGTTTCGCGCTGTTCGAGGTCGACGAGGGCGTCGATTACGTCGTCTCTTCGAGTGGCGTCGGTGACGTCAACGGCGGGGATGCGCCGAAGATCGCCGATCTCGATCCTGCGGCGCGCGACAAGCTCGGCCGGATCGCGGCGAGGCACGCGCCGGATGATGTCGACGACGAAATCGCGTTCGCGCTGATAAGGGATCTGCAACATTGCGACGAGGCCACGCTGGAGGTGCCGTCTCTGGTGACGTCGGCGCCAGGCGAAATGGAACGTAGCAACTGCTCGCTGATGGCGTTCGTGGCGTCAAAGGCGATCGAGCGTAGCGCGACCGTTCGTGTCACCTGCAACTGCGGCTCGGCTGCGGATTACGAGACCGCCAGCGGAACCTACGTCGCGCATTGCCGCGGCTGCGGCGCGAGGATCGGGCTTCTTGGCGTTACGGGCGACGGTGCCTTTGTCGGCATCCAGAACCCCGACGGATCGCCGGGCAAAGCGCCGATACAAGGGAGGAACCGGTTCGAAGAGCCCGGCGTCGCCGTCGACTAGAAGGCGCGTGGGGGGCTTTCGATCGCAAGATGCCGCGCGGCCCGTCGCAACGACGTTCCCGGAGCAAGCACGCTTAGATCGGGCCGGCTAGGTATCTGCGCCGTCCACCCGTCCGTGTAGATCTCTTTTCGCCCGTTCGAGCGCCGCGAGGACTCCGGTCGAGCGCTCGGCGAACGATCCCGGTTTGATGCCGGTGTCGCCGAGCTCGAACATGAGGCGCTTCTTTTCTCGTGAGCTCGCGTGCAAGTAGATTTCGACCGATGCGAAGTCCCGGTGCCGCAGGAACCGCGCCACGACGCGCGGATCGTGCTGCTCGTGAAGGATTCGCATCGCGCAGGAATGGCGCAGTACGTGGGGCGAGACGGTCTTGCGCGCGATCGAGGGGCAGCGCGCTTCCGCGATCTTAACGTATTTGGCGAGCCGGTCGGCGACGCCGGCCCGCGTGATGGGTTTGCCAACGCGGTTGAGGAATACCCGCGCCACCTCTCCATTCGGTCTGCGCACCGCCAGCCAGTTCTCGAGCACCGTCAGGCACTGGTCGGGAAGCGGCATGGGGTCGCGCGTCCCGCCCTTGCCGTGAATCACGATCTGGGGATCGGATCCTAGAAAGATGCGGTCGAGTGTCAGTCCGGTGATCTCGCTGACCCGAAGCCCGAGCGCATAGCCTAGCGTGAACATCGCCTTGTCGCGGATCGTGCCGGCGCCGTCGCCCTCGATCGCCGCGAGCAGGACCTCCATCTCCTTCTCGTCGAGCCAGTCGATGAGACCCTTCGGGCCGCGCTTGCCCCTTATGTCCTTCACCCGCGCGCTTTCGAGCACGAGATCGGGACGCTCGTAGGCGAGGTAGCCGAAAAAGTTCCTGAGGCCCGAGAGACGCTGGTTCCTCGTGCGCACGCAGCAATCCCGGTCCTCCTCCACGTGGCGGAGAAACTCCTTCGCGCTCTTGCCGGTCAGGTCTTCGGGATCGAGCTGGTCGATGGACTTGCCCCGCGTGTTGGTCAGCCATCGCAGATAGAGCTGGACGGAAAAGTAATAGCTCTTCCTCGTATTGCGGCTCAGCCCCTTCTCGCCATGAAGGTAAGAGCCGAAGTAGCTACCTATCACCTCGGCGAGCGCGAGCTTCTGGCGTCCCCTCATCGCTCGTCTCCCGCCAGCCGGATTTCGGCGAGCTTGCGGCGCCGCTCGGGAAGCAGATGCAGATAGTGGTATGTGCTGCGCACACTGGTGTGCCCGAGATAGGCGCAGAGCGCCGGCAGGTGGGGCTCGATGTCACGGTGGTCCGATCCGCACGCCTCCAGCGCTCGAACCGCGAAGGTATGGCGCAGGTCGTGCAGGCGGGGTTTGCCGCTTCCGCGTTTGCCGATCATGCCGAGATGGTCGGTGATCCTTCTGAAGTTGTTCTCGGCCATGGGTTTGCTCGGCGGCCGGTCGTGTGAAAGGAGGATGAGATGGGGGTCTCGAAGATGCGGATCGCGTTCTCCCAGATAGCGCCGGATCTGCGTCTGCGTGCTCTTGGTCAATCCGATCAGTCGCTGTTTGCGGAACTTCGAGCGGCGGATGAAAAGGGTGTCGTCCTCGCAATCCTCGCGTAGCAGACCGAGCGCCTCGCTCAGCCGCATGCCGGTCGCCGCCAACAGCCCGATCAGAAACTGGAGGCTGCGCGCGTTCTGCGGGGGCAATCGGCCGACCTTCGGCACCGCATCGATGATGGCGAGCACTTCGTGGGGGTCGTAGAGATAAGGAGTGAGGACATAGCGGTCCTTGCCGATCCCATGGTACTTGGCTTCCAATGCCTGGAAGCGTGGATCCTCGGCTCGCATCCAGTCGGAGAACCGACGGATCATGTGGAACACGTCGCGCCGCTTGCGCGGCGACGCGACTACCGTGCCGAGATATTCCTCGACCTGCTTTCGAGCGACGAACGTCCATCCGTTGCTCTTGGCGTAGCGACCGTATCGACGCAGGATGCGTGCGAGACAGGCATCGCCGTAGCCGAGCGATGCGCGAAGGGCTAGGTAGCGTTCGATGTCTTCGATCATGCCGGCTCCTCCGGCCAGTCCTGCGCGAGCGCGGCGAGCATCTTGTCGTCGACCTTGGCGTAGATCTGCGTGGTGTCGACGATCCGGTGGCGCAGCAGCCGCCCGATCTGGGGCAGGGTCAGCCCGCCCTTAAGGTGCTGGCGCGCGAAGCTGTGGCGGAAGACATGTGCCGCGCCTGACCGGCGCACGCCCTGCTTCCTCAGTTCGTCCTGGACGAGCGTGCTGACGCCGCTGCTCAGATTGAGCGACTGGTAGGGTCGACGCAGCCGGACGAACACATAGGGATTGTCGCAGGCCGGGCGGCCCTTCTCGATCCAGTCGAGAATGGCGTTACCGGCGCTCTCGGGTAACGGCATCGACTCGCACTGCCGGCCCTTGCCGTCGATTAGAAACTCGCCCTTCTGCCAGTCGATGTCATCTAGCTTCAGACAACCGGCTTCCTTAGCGCGGATCCCGGTCTCCAGCAGCAGCGACATGACCGCGCGGGCGCGCAAGCCCGGAGCGGTTTCGGTGTCGCACGCGGCGATGTAGCCGCGCAGCACCGCGAAGGGTTTGGTCTTGGGAATCGTTCCTTGCGTGTAGGTCGGCCGTGAGACGATGGCGCCGAGAAGCGTTCGATCGCACTCCTCGCGTTCAGCACGGAACCGGAGATAGCCGCGAAGGACGCTCAGGAACCGCGTCTGCGCGCCCGGCGCGCGCCTCTCGAACTCTTCCCGGCACAGGCGCCGGATCGACCGGGCCGTGTAGCGCGAGGCGTCCTCGCCAAGGCGCGGATGCCAAAGGCGAATATCGTTGATGTAGCTCGCGATTGTCGCTGGCGTGAACCCGCGCTCCTTCAGGAGATACTCCTCGAACGCCGCGACGCTGGGTGTGAGCGGCGCGGGGGGTTTGCGGTTTTCGCGCCTGACGTTGCCGTGCTGGGTCAGAATGGGTTTGTCCTCCAGAAACCGCCGCCACCGACGTAGCGCCAGGCGTCGGGCAATCTGGCCGGTGGGCGTGGTCGGATGGCATCTCAGATGGCAGCGGCACTCGTGCTCCGCGAACCGTTCGATTTCGTGGTCCTTCGGAACGCCGCGTGCGACCGCGTGGAGGCGGGCCCAGATGACGAAGTGGACGACGAAGCGGAAGTCGCGTTGCGAGGCATGCTCGTCGAGCCCTTCGGCGCGCAGGGCGAGCTTGAAGTCGTGCGCCCGAAGCAAATCGGTATCGCTCCACCCATGATGCGGGATGAAACCCTGGCTCTGCGCGAAGATGATGAAATCCGGCAGGAACTCGAAACCGCGATTGCTAGGTGAGAGCTGGATGTTCGACGCCGCGGCGGTCTCGAGCACGATCCGCCGCACGTCCTCCAGCGTATCCGTCTCCCAGGCGATGAGGTCTTTCTCGACCGCAGCGAGCAGCGCTAGGCGAAGGGCGGGACAATTTCGGACCAAATCTTTTGATTTGGCGATATGCGCAATGCGATGGACGAACTCGCCATCCCGTATCATCGTCGCCAAATCGGGGAATGCGGTAAGGCATCGGGCATGTGCCAGGCGCACGAGGATGGTGGTTCGGCCCTTGCCGACTGGCAGGTTTGAGATTTCCATGGACTTTCTCCAGCACTTCAGGTCGGCGGCCCAGCGGGTCGCCGATTGACAGGAAGGCAAGAATGCCGGAAAAGGGACGTGCAGGGTGTCCCACAAGGATCCTTCGAGGCCTTGAGCGGTGCAAGCTCGAGGCCTCTCGCATTTCTAGCCCCAGATCGAATTCGATTGGTCGGCAGTAATAGCTAGGTCATCGTCTTCTCCTTCAACTCGACCACCTTCGCGATCGCCAGTTTGATCAGCGTCGGGCACCGAGCGTCGCGGCGTTCACAGCAACAAGGCACTCGCAACTGCGCACGGAGACCTCCGCGATCGTCTCGAAGGACTTGCGCTGGCACGCATTCCGGGAGCAATAAACATGCAACTCAAATAAGTGAGTTGCATCGACCCGGGAGGAGCATGGTCGACGGACGATCAACGCACGATGCAGACAGGATTCGTACCGCCTTGGGCTGGCGCTACGGGGATCGCGGATGGCGTGCCCGACCGACCCAATCCCGCAGTGGTAGGCCAATTGCCGACCGTCTCTATACCGAGCACCTGTCGGGAAAGTTGCCTTGCCGCGACGTGCTCGACGGTAAGGTCGACGAATTCGAAGCCGTCGTACCCGGCGTCGCGCGCATTGTACGCAGTTCCCTATGGATTCTGCTAAAAGGTCGGGAATTGAACTCCGAATTTATCGTCACGGAGAAGGCATTGCCGCCCCTTTCTCGGCTTGGCGATGAATATCGCGATCTCGGCGAGATCGAACGGATCGTTCTCGAGACAGAACTGGCGCTGATCGTAGAACACCCGAAAATAGGAGAAGCGCATCTCGAAGAGGCGGTCCGCCGCCTCGGCTTTGTCGGCGCGCCCTCGGTGCTTCGCGAGTTCTCTGGTCGCTTCCTCGAGCTCATCGATGCTCGCATTCAATTATGGAGACAGCACTTGGCCGAGCGGCATCGCATCGCGAGAATGGCACCTTCGATTGCGAATTTGCCCGGCGCCTCCTCGCCCAGGCAAGACCCGGGAAGTTCCGATTGGACGACCGAGGCTGTCGAGGTCCATCAATCGTGGCTTGAACGTGTGCGCGCCAACGCCTCCGACCTTGCCGGGAACCCCCGAAGGCAGACTCTCATTCTCATTGCCGCGCTCTTTATCGGTGTGATTATATTCTTTGATGATTCACCACGCGAAGGTCTTCTGATGTTTGTGACCGCGCCGATCGTGGCGGGTGCAGCGTCGCGGTCGGCGTTCGATTGGAAGCGCGAGAACGCGATCCATCGACCGCTCGTCGCAACTTGATCTGTGATCTAAGCTCGGAGTTTCTATCAGCTTTGAGGCGAGCGTTGGGCCGTTTTGGTGTCTATCATTGGGCGTGATGGCAAGAACCAGATCGGGGCTACGACCTAAATACGGTTTGCCGCTTGATCCCGCCCCATTCTCGGCTGTTGTCTTGTTCCCGAGGCTCGAGCGGGGTCGGAGGTGGTTATAGTCGTTCCGCCGACTTCTAGCTCCTGACCTGCATAAGCGAGGCTGGTGAAGGTTGTCTCTTTCAAGGGCGACGATTTAGGCGAATGCCGATCTCGTGCACTACGGTCTGTTGTGGCGGGCGCTGCGACGGATGGCGGACGAGCCCGACCTCGAACCTATCTGATGCGTCAGCCGGATCGATAGATCTTTCCGACGTCCGAGCGGACTCGCCCATCACAATCGAATTGCCATTTCGCTCCGCGATCCAGCTGCTATGGTGCTCGCCGAACCTACCTCCCGCTCGTCCGCATCGCATACGTGCTCCGCGGCCGACGGGAGACGTGTGCAGATACGAAAGGTTCGAAACCATGAAGCCACATGCATGTTTCCGCGTCTCGGTCGACGAGGTCGCGATGGACTTCGCCAAGTACGCGGAGCTGGCAAAAACGCGGACGTTCGAAATTTACGACCGCGGCAAAGTCGAGATTCTGCTTGTCCGGATCGAGGCGGTCCAGGATTGGCATGACCAGTTGCAAATCAATGTGCCGCGGGAGCTAGTATCTGATGATGAGCGGGATGAAACGCGAGCGACTTCGGCTTGGCTGAAGAGGCTTGCGAAGAACGGTGACCGCTGGCCGGATGAGGAGACTTGAGTTCCTAGATACCTAAACCCGCCACATTGCTCATCGTGTCGGTATGGTGCCCTCTAATTAGAAATTCCGACCCCCGCTGGCCCTTCCTTCAAGCCATCATACGCTCTCGAATACGGCGCGCCGTCTACGGTGTGCTAAAATAGGGACTTGGCGGTTCTTCTTCTCGGTCGCTTGTCGCGAGGAGTCGTAAGAGAAGCTGGTTATCCAGGTGGGAGTGCCGGCCATCGTGCCGCCAAGAGCCCCGAGCGTGTACAACGCGACGGTGGCAATGCTTCTTCCTGGGCGGACAAGAGTGGACCTTCAGGTCCACGTCGATCGTCACCCGTAGGGCCGAGACTGGCATAGCCAGGCTCGGTGGAGCTTGGTGATGAAGCTGCCCTAGCGACGCGAGGGCAGCGAGGAACCTAGCGCAATAGAGCGCGGTCCGTAGCGGCCGCGCCGCGAAGGATGGCCCAAATAACAGACCTCCTTCCATCACGGCAAAACGCAAAAGCATCGAGCAAAAAAACGGCTCGAAAATTCATGGCGGTTGCTGCATCAAGCGAAGCACGAAATCCGTCGTGAAAGGATATGGAAATGGTATCGAAAGTGGAGCGTGAAAGGGCGGCTCTCGAAGCCGCGGAACAGGACGTTGCGGAGCGTCGGAGGAAGCTTGCGCAGATGGAAAAGGAAGAGGCCGAAAAGGAGCTGGCTAGGCTCGTGCGTAAGGTCGGTCATGCGCGTGCGGTGAGACTGTTGGAACTGGCCGTCAGCGTCAAGCCGAAGAGCGCGATCGAGGCGCTCGAAAAGATGGAGCCTGCGGGCCAGAAGCAGGCGTCCTGAGGGCGGCGCCCAGCGCCGCCCGTGCGGGTCAGTATTCGTCGTCCATTTTGCCGGTGGCGGTGTAGACGATGTCGTCGATGAGGTGCATCGGAAGTTCTCCGTAATCGCCTTCCTCGATGAGGATGTAGCCGTCTTCGGTGCGGACCACATGGACGTCGAAGAAGGAGTGGTAGGAGCGCCGTTCCGCTTCCAGTGTTTTCTCGTCGAGCGCGATCGTGTCGGTGTCGATCTGGCGGATCGTGGCCGTGTCAGCCTCGAATGTTTCGGTGGTGTAGCACATGGTAGCCTCCTGTCGTTGGCGGCTCGTCCGCCATGCCATGAATCAGCGCTCCGGCGGTGCGTGGGTCACCGGAGCGAAGCGGAGGGGAACCGGAAATTGATCGAGTGGTGCGGAAGCCGCGCAGCGGCTTCACGGTCGGTCCATTTTCGGTTGACCCGCGTATGGCCGGAGTGCTCATGGCGATGGTGGCGGACGGGCCATCGGCGGGAGGCGGAAGTCACCTGCTGCACCGCTTGTTCGAGGCGTTGCCGCGATGCGTCAGTGCTTCGATTATCGGGCATGAGAAAAGGGTGCCGCGGCGCGTGGCCGGACACCCTTTCCCGTTTCATCGATCCGGCGGGAGGCTAATCGCCGGTCGATGCGATCGCGTTTGGTTCGACTGCATTTTGTGGCGGGCAGCACGCCTTGCAGTATGGCGCCCCGGTGACCGGGTGCGGTTGCATGTAATGGCCCTCGCCCGACATGCAGTTGCCGCGCAATCCCTCGTCCATCTCCGAGCCGACGATCGCGCCGGTATCGAGATCGATGCGGTCGAAGTGATCGTCGCCTTCGTGCTCGCATTCGATGCAGGTTTCATGGTCGTAGACTCCGCCGAGTTCCCAGCGCTGGTTGGTCACGTCCCAGGCGGCCCAGGCATCCTTGCAGATCGCTTCGGAACCGCAGTTGGGGCACCGCATCTTCAAGCGCGTGCGGGGCGTCTCATTCTTGTTCATGAGGCCCACTCCAGCACTGGGGTCTGATCGCCGCAATCGGTGAAGGCGAGGTAAGCCAGACTGTCGTAGATCGGGGTGATCCGGGCGCCGCAGAACGCGTCGTAGGTTCGATGATCCTGAAGGAGCAGTCGCAGGCTTTCGAGGGTCAGTTCGCCCGCATCGGCGTCGTCGCGTCCCAGGGCGAAGAGCACCTTCGCGGCAAGGTCCGGGCCCATCATCAGATCGCGCGCCAGGGCGATATGTTCGGAGACCTCGATCGTTATCGCAGCAAGGCGCCCGAGGTGCCGGACGCGCAGCGTCCGCCCGAGGAACTGCGCCTCTTCGACGATCGAGATGATCTCGGCCCGATGATCGAAGCAGGCGGTGAATGCGGCCATCGAAAGGGCATTGGCGTTGATCTCGAAATTGAGGGGCGCTGCCCCGAACTCTCCGGGATCGACATCGAGCGCTGCGTTGCCGGAGTGAAGCCGCCGCGTCAGCGCGGCGAGCTCCAGCGCGGAGATTTCGGCGGGCCTTGAATGGAGCTGGGTTTGGGTGTCCTTGATGCGGAAGGTGACGAGCATCTTTGCCTCCTGTGATGAACTCGTCTCTCCCCTTCCCCCTCCCCTTTGATGCGAGGCCTGTTCGGTGAAGGCCGGCGGTGTCCATCGGCGCATCCCGTCGAGGATTGACGCGGCGCAAAGCCTGCGCCGGCATGGGGCCGGATTCCGAGCAGGAAGTGTCGGCGATGCGCGGACGAACGGATGTTCGGCAGCGAGCCGGAGGGACTGCCGCAAGTGCGCGCGGCACACCGACCGTTGCTAGGGCGGACGCATGTCCGCCAGCACGCGAGGGAGTCCCCGCGCCTGGCGAAACGTCGGCCATGCGGAGGCGGGCGTCGTCGCCCGCTCCCAGCTGTCGTTCAGCGCAGCACAGGCATGGCTGCGATGCCTACGGACGCGAAGGCGTCCGGGCGAGCCAGCCATGCCGGCGGGGCCAAGGTGGACCGAGCGTGGCGCACGCGACCGAAAGGTCGCTAGCGAGCAAGGGACCGCCGCGGCCGTGGCACTGCTGTTCGTCTTGGTGCTACGCGATCGCGAGCTGTGATGTGTGGGCTCGGGCTACCGTCAATCGAGCCTGCGGTGCATCAAGGCCATCAGGCCGTAGGCTGCGGTGATGCCCGCGGTGATTGCGACGATCGTCAGCCATGCGAACGGGATGCGATTGAGGAAAGGACACGGCGGGACGTAGCGTAGCACTATCCCGGCAAGGAACCCGACGAAGATGCATACGAGAAGGGGGCGCTCGAACTTGGGCAAGGCGAAGTAAAAAGGGGGCCGAAGCCCCCCGCGGTCAGACCGCTGCGATATAGCCGCCCGTGGCCGAGCCTATCGCGATGATGACGCCGATGAGCCCGAGGACCCAGCGATTGGTGGCGACATCGGTCCGAAGCGATTTTACTTCGGCAATCAGCTCTGCATTGGCTTCAGTGATTTTCATCGCAATGTACTCCTCCAGTTCGGAGACGACCTTCTCTGCGTTCTCGCCCGAGACTTTAGCCTCTTTAAGCGCTTTGAACAATGTGATTTGGACGCCCATCTTAACCTCCATGTGTTGATGGTGGTTCCCGCCGGTCATGGGCGTCCAGCGGGTCAAGGATCGCCGCAGGCGACCGCGCGAGCGGGCCGTGGGGGAGCCGATTTTGCGCAGCAAAATTGGGGGAACCGCGGATCCTTGAGGCGCGCCAGTACGCCCGTGACAGACTGGAACATCGACGAGACAAGCCCTCCCCGGTCTCGTGACGTGCCAAGACGGGCGACGGGGGCTCGATGCCCCCCGAGCCCGTTCTGCCGAGACGGAAAAGGAAGGGAGGCTCCGGCGACTGCCGGAGCCTCCCGAGAGGCGCTCACCCAAAGGTGGAAGCGCCGACCCGCTGCGTTTGCGGCCTCTGATCGGCGATGCGGCGGATGTGAACCGGCACCCCAGCCTGACGAAGCCGCTGTGCGAGGTTCGCCTGGATGCCGGAGCCTTCGCCGACGATCGCCTCCACCGGGCCGAGCTTGACCATGTTCTCGTTGCGCAGGAACGGAGCGCGGTTGCCGTGTCGTCCGTCGGGCATGAAGAGGATCGTCTGCACGCCGTTCTTCTGGGCCCATGCGTTCGCCATCGCATCGACGCCCTTGCGCATACCCGTCGTTCCGAGAACCATGTTCGGGATGCGGGACTTGATGTCATCGAGGATGTCCCAGATCATCTCGAAGTCGTGCCAATCCTTCATGCCGCCCGAGGTGACGACGAGCGGACCTTCGGGCTGGAACTGTGCCCTGCGGTCCTTCGCGCGCGCTGCCAGGAAGTCGCGTGCCTGGATCTGCGAGGCGGTCACGCCGTTCTTGCTCACCTGCGAGCCGCGGGTTGCTGTGAACGGACGTCCGGTCTCGACCCGGTAGACGTCGGCGGCGTGGTCGCGCATCGCTTCCAGCGCTTCGCGGCATCCCTGCAGCGTCTGGACGAGCATCTGGGTCTCTTCGAGCTCGACGGCGTAGATCTCGGAAGGATCGAAGTGACGCGCGAGTTCGCCGAGCTTCTTCGCCGCATCGTCCTCTCGTCCTTCGGCCAGTCGTGCGGTCATGTGGAAGGAGTTGACCATCCCCCAAGCGAGCTGCTGGGCGAATTCCTCCATCCGGGTGTCCTTCAGGACGTCGAAGATCGTTCCGATCGCCATCTCGACGGCGCGCCGCGCCATGTCGGGATCGGGCATTTCGGCGGCCATCGGTTCGTCGACGACGCTGAGCTTCGCCATGTCGCTTTGTTCGAGGAAAGCGCCGTCGTAGGCGGCGGTGACGTCGGAACGGGTGTCTGCCAGTTCCATGCGGGCGTTCGCGAGATCGGCGAAAGAGTTGAACTTCTGCATTGGTAGCCTCCATTGGTTTTGATCGCGTCATCGCGTGATGACGGGGTCCAATGGTGCGCAGCGGACAAGCGAGGTCATGGACGTTAACCGGGAAGCCGGCACGTCAGGGCCGGACCCCGGTTAACGCCTACGGGCCGTGGGGGAGCCGATTTTTTCCCGTCTGCTGAAAGCAGACAAATGCCGGGAAAAAATTGGGGGAACCGCGGATCCTTGACCGGATCCTTGCCGCAAGTATCCTTCGGACCCCATCACACGAGGATGCAATCAAACCCACCCTCTCCCTCCCCTTACCTTCGAGAATATCGGGCTCCCGCAGGAGCCGCGTCGGAAATATCGGGCTCCCGCAGGAGCCGCGTCGGACAGGCCGGAGCGTCTCGCGGGTGAGGCGACGCCAGGGGTCGTCGCCCTCACGCAGCCGCTCGGTCGCCAGCGGCGGGATCGAGAGCCCGCGGGGCTTCAAAAAGAATCCGCAGGCCCGACCGCAGGCCGGTGTGCCGTCTGTTATTTTCGAGGATCGGGGAGATGACTGGGCGACTGTGTGACGCGCGATTTCTGCGGCCGGAGGGCGAGCCGAGGCATTCCGCCCCGCTCATGATGCCGCAGCGCGATAGCGCGGTGCGCGGCTTTCCCGCCAGGCGATCGTCACCCGAATGGGCCGAGACCCGCAAGGGGCTCGGTGGAGCTTGGCGACGCCGCGAGCCTTAGCGAAGCCAGGGCCGCAAGGAGCCTAGCGAAATAGAGCGCGGTCCCGGACGCAGGCCGGGAGGCGGCGGAATTCGTCAGCTAACTGTTTCGAAACATCAGCGACCTAAGCGGCTCAATAAAGGAGTTTCTTATGCTGTCTCTTATGGCGATGTCGCTAATGCAGGTCGCTTCGACACCTGGAATCACGCAGTTGATCTGCGATGAATATGCCAATGGGCAGCCGAATGGCATTGTTTGGCGAGTTACTTTGAACGAAGGTCAGGGTTATGTGGATTACCAGGTAATCCAACCGGAAGTGCGAGCAGCTACCCGCCGACCTGCGACATTCGCTCCGGATTCCGTTCAATGGCGAACGTCGGATCGGGGTCATCCCGTAAGTGGGTTCATTCCCGAGATGGGCGTCAGCCGAATTCACCTGAAATTGGTGCTTGTCGATCTCGACTTCGTGACGGGCAAGTTCAAGGGATATCGCAGTTCGCAATGCCGCATCGCTGAGATCCCTGACAGAGCGTTCTAGTGGATTGCTACGGTCGCGGTGTAGCGCGCCGGTACAGCGCCGGGTTCGTAGCCGATCGAAGGAATGCTGAGGATGCGCTGCGCGATACGCTTGGCGTGCCAGCGGACGGGTAGGCCGGTTTTGTCGGCGGCTATCCGCAAGGCAGTTGGCTGCAACGGAAGCATCTCGATCGATTTAAGAACTTCTCGACCTCGCAGCTCTTCCATGGTGTTGCACTCCGTTACCTGGGCTTACGTCAGCTTTTCGACTGTAGCGATGATGGCTTGATAAGCGTAGTCAGCTGCCGTTTTCGGCATTCTTCCACTGATTACCGTAGCATTGTCGAGCTTGACCCCGAAGGCGGACATCCGATGAAGATCGTCCTGGGGTGCGTTGCGATGCAACTCGATTATGTGATCCCCGATTTGCGATTGTTCTATTCGTCCGAGATATTTCGACATCGTGTTCTCCTTAAGCGGCTTTTGGAAGTGTCGCGGCGATTTCGGCGCGTTGCGCCTCGAGCGTCGCGAGGTGATGGACGTAGATCGGCCCGAAGGCGATCGTTTCGGCTAGGTCCTCGTCTGTCTCGAGGATCTCGAAAGCGGTGTTCCGGTCGAGTGCGTCGAGGTTGATGTTCTCGAGCATTTCCTCGCGCCGCGTGGCGAACCGAGTGAGCTCGGTGAGCTTGCGTTCCGCACGCGCGGCGTCGCGCTCGGCAAAGAGGCCGAAGTCCTTCATGGCAATTCTCCTGGATGAAATGGTGAAAGGGCGGCGCTGGCGCGCCGCCCGATCGGGGTTCGTCAGAGAAACTCGACGTTTTCGGCGATGATCTCGCAGCCGTAGCGGTCGTTGCCGTCGGCATCCTGCCAGCGCGAGTAGTGGAGCCGGCCGGTGATCGCGAGCTGGTCGCCCTTCGCTTTGTGCTCCCGGAGCGGAAGACCCATGCCGTTGAAGACGGTGATCTTGTGGAACTCGGCGTCGGTCTTCGTGTAGCCGGTCTCCGGATCCTTCTGGACGCGGCCGTCGCGGATGACGGGGCGCTCGGTGACCAGGAGCAGCTCGGTAACCTTGGTCTTGCTGCTGTCGCGGGCGGTCGGGTCCTTGGCCAGTCGGCCGACGAGGTTGACGGTGTTCATTTCAAAAGCCTCCATCTCAGCCGACGGCTTGTCCGCCGGTGCCCTTATCGAGCCCCGGAAGGAGGGATGGGACACCGCGCACTCGTGCGCGGGAAACCTCGAAATTCGAGGTGGTGCGGGCAGCTCGCGAAGCGAGCAACACGGCTCGTATTTTCGCAGGTTGGCCCTAAGCCCGACAGGAGGGGCAGGGGCACTGGACGGCGGACACGCACTCGGCTTGGAAGGTGCTGGGAAGCCTTGGACGCAGTCTCGTTGGTGACGCAGCCCCGAGAGCCTGCGGAAGTCAGACCCGGTCAGGTGTTTGGTCCCGGCCCCGTCTCAGGGATTGTGAAGCGCCGGGACCGGCGCCGCCACGATGCGTCGCTTTCCGCCATCATCGTCAAGGCTATACCCTCGGGACAGAAGGGTGCCTGCGGAACCGGATGAACCACGCCCCTGGTGTCTTGAAGACCGCTTTTTCAGGGTGTGCGGAAGACGATCGTCGGGGTTCTGCCGACCATCGCGGTGCCGATCGCCGCGGTAAGCTTCTTCGATGCCGGATTGGCTCGCATGAGGGACCCATCGGACTGTGGGACGATGTCGGGCCCGGACCATTGGAAGACGTTGACCTCCTCTATCACGACGTCGCAGTTGTCGGGAAGCCCCAGCGCGGATCGCTCGCGCGGATGGACAGGAACCCGCGCTCCGGTCGAGGAACTTGAGATCGCCATGACCGAGACGATGTAGAGCCCGTCGATCGGTTTCACGCCGTAGATGTAGCAGGGCCGCGTCTTGGTGGCGTTTTCCTGGCCCTTGGCGTCCTCGCGGGCCCAGAGGTACCCGTAATCGATGATGGCGCCAGGCTCAGGCGGTCGCGGTCTCGCGTTCTGCCCGCTTGCGGTTTTGCTTGGGACGATCGGCGCCCGCGCCGCCGTCGTCTTCGTAGCTGTCCGGGGCTTCAGGGTGGAACGCCGGCGGCGCGGTGGTGATTTCTCCGATGACATCCTTCAGCTGCTCCGATTTCAGGGCACGCGCGAACAGCTTTCGAAGCGAGTTGTACTCGTCGACTGGCACCATAACGACGCGGACCTCTCCGTGGCGCTCGAGACCGATGGGTCTGCGGATCGCCTCGTCGTAATAGTAGCCGACCTTCTTCGAGAAAGCGGTCGTGGTGACGGTTTCTCCGTAGGCTTGTTTCATGTTTGTCTCCGCCTTCATCATCGCCAAGTTACCAGTGGGCCAGGCCCGTCGTCGTCGTCATTACCGTCATGCGGATAACGATCCGTATAATCCGGATAGTCCGGATTATCAAGAGTGATCGGGGAGATCGATGCGCGCTGCAAAGCCGATGGCGTTCGGGTCCGGCAACAGCACCGCGTTGATGTCGTGAACGCTCCACACGGTGAGTTCTTCCCCGACGGCGAGGGAGAGACAGCGATGCGTCTCGACGAGGAGCGCATTCCAGACCTCCGCTTCGGCGATCGAACTTCCGTTGATCGCTGAGACGCAATCGAGCTCGCCTTCGCGAATGCGCCCGATGATGATGAAATTCGGCAGGCGCTGTGTCCTGGGCTGCTTGGGCACGGTCTGGTTCCTTCGATTGCCTGCCGCATACCCACCCTCTTTCCTTTGTCGGCGGCGCAGGAGCTGGCGGCAGTAAAAAGGCCCGCCCGCGGGGGATCGCGCGGACGGGCCTCGTGAGGGGCCGATGCGGGAGGGGTCGCACCGGCCCGGGGGGACGCTGTCGTCAGGCGTCGGCGGTCTCCTTCGCCTTGGCCTTGGTCTTCGGCGAGGGAGCGGTGCTCTCGCCCAGGCCGTCGCCGCCGGTGGTGGCGGAACCGGCCTGCTCGGGCTCGCCGCCGGTCGCGGTCGCGGTCAGCGGCGGCAGGGTGTCCTCGCCTTCGCTGGCCATGCCGGGGAGCGTGCGCTTGCGCTGCGGACGGCGCCAGGCGACGTTGTAGGAGCCGTCTTCCTGGCGGAACATGGCGACGTCGATCGGCTTGTCGAGGCTGGGATCGTCGATCCGGCCCGAGAGGAACACCTCGCCGGTCTCGTTCGACGAGTATTCCCACAGCGCGCCGACCTTCACCCAGCTGCGGCGGTCGGCCGAGAGCGCCATCACGTCGAAGGCGGGGGCGCGCTCGTTGGTCGAGACGAACTCGCGCAGGGCGATGGTGGCGGCGAATGCCATGGTGACGATGCGGCCGATGTGAACGCCGTCGGCATTGGCCTTGAGGGTACCGATGTTCATGGGAAGTCTCCTGATGCTCTGTCCGAACCCCTTGTCCGGACCACTTCCCTTCATCCCTCCCCTCACCCGGGCGCAGCCCGGCAGCGCGCGAACGCGCGCAATCCGCACGAAGCCCCGGCAGGGGCCGTGCGTCGTCAGCTTGTGTGGATTTTCAGGCCTGGTCGCGCTTGTCGCGAGCTTCGAGCCGCGCGAGGAAGGCCTTCGCTTCTGTCTGGTTGGGCCCGTCGATCGTTGCGAGCGTCTTCATCCGGTCGATTTCGAGACTGGCGGCGATCTCTGCGGGAATGTCGCAGTAGGGCTCGAGCAATCTTATGGCGTCGACGGGCCGCGGGAGTTCGGCCTCGGCGGTGCCTTCCCAGAGAATCGGGACTTCTTCGTCTTCATCGTCCGGATCGGCGGCGAAGACTTGAGCGAAGAACGTGCGAAGGGGGCGGTCCCACCCGATCCATGCGGATGTCGCGGCAACGCCGTCGCGCAGCTGCAGCTGGTGGCGGCTCATGCCGGCGATCTCGCGCGGCGATGGTCGCAGTGGCGCTTTGCCCCTTCCGTGCTGTCGATTGCGCGGCGTACCTTCTCCAGCGCGCGCGGGCAGTTTGCTTTGCGCAATTCCCTTCGGGCCGCGCGCAAATGTCGCAGCGCGGTATCAACGGCCGTTTTGGTCGCCGCGTCTGCTGTCCTGATGGTCATGGTTCAATAATCCTCCGGTTTCATGAGCGTGATCGCACGCCGTGTCTCGGCTGCATTCGCCGGATCTTCGGAACCGTACTCGAATGCAGGGTCGTAGTAGTCGATTTTCATCATCACCCCGATTCCGTCGACCTCGAACCAGGCCATGTCTCTCTCCGGGGAGTCGTCCGAAAAGGTGCAGCTACGCATCGCTTTCATGACACGCGCTTGCGCCAGGATGTCGTTGCGGCGGCTCCCGTCGCTGAGGCTGTCGAGCAGATTGAGCGTGAAGATGGTGCGGGCTGTCCGATCGAGGCCGAGCCTCGCGCGATCATTGAGCTCGGCTATGCGTTCTGTGTTCGAAGCCGCCGGTGCGAGCGTGTCAGGCATGATGGGTCTCCTTGCCGTGAAAGCGGTCGAGCCAGCTCGACATCGGTTCGCGTGTTTTCAGGGGCTGCTGCGCGGCCAGTTCCTGAAAGGCGACGAGGTCCGGCGGCGCGGTCTCGATGATCCTGTCGATCTCGGCGGACTCGAGAAGGCCTTCGTCGCGAATGAAATCGGTCATCCGTCCCGGTCTTGTCCTGGTCGATTTTCGCCAAAGGCCTTCGACGGTCTTCAGGCGGGGGGCCGCCCGCGCTTCGATGAGTACGATCGTTCGCAGCCATTCGGTCGATAGGCTGCGAACCTCATCGGGTTTCATGGCCGTGCAGAACACGCACGACGACTTCGGTGGCACGGGGAGACCGGCCTCGATGATCCGGTTGGCGCAGGCGGTGCGATCCCAACCCCATTCCCGAAGCGGATAGCGGTTGTCGAACAGCGGATCGTCGATCGTCTTTGCGTGCGCGTATCGCTGCCCGTCTCGCGGCGAGGCGTCATAGCCGATGTAGCGGATGACCTTTTTGCCCTGCGACCATGCCTCGATCGCGGGTTGCCAGGCCTTGATGAAGGCCTCCTGCGGCGCCGCCTTGTATTTGAGCGAGCAGCTATGCCGTCCGAAGGCGATCGAGGGCAGGCATCCATTGGTCAGAAGCGATTCCGTGAGGTCGCGGTAGGGCGGCCAGTTCTTGAAACGCTTGGCCTCGTAGCGCACCACCTCGTAGGCGATGGAGCGATCCGCCATCCATCGGCGCATGATTTCCTGAAATGCGTAGGTCTCTGTCTTCTCGGCTCCGGTGTCGGCGGTCAAAACGAGATCGGGCGCCTCGCCGCGACTTTCCAGCTCGACCAGCAAGGCCGTGCTGTCGACGCCGACCCCGTAGCACAGCACGCGTGGCGAGCTCATGTCGCCTGCTCTTGATCGCAGACCGTCACATCGATCGGGCTGTCGTGCGTGAAGGCGATCGTCACCTTCTTCCCTTTGGGCAAGGTCCACATGATGCGTGCGATCGCGTCGCGGAATTGGGACGCGATGGCGGCGTCCTCGCCGATGAGGATGCGATAGGCGAGTTCGCGAGCGTCGCGGAGAAACCGGTCGTGCTGCGTGTCCCAGCTATCGGCGTCTGTATCGTTCCAGGCGGAAAAGCAGGCATTGTCGAGGAGATCGACTAGCCCTTCGGGCTGGAGGGCGTCCGAGGCGACGTAGGCGATCGTCACGTCCTCGATCCCGTCGGAGCAGCATCCGTCAGGGAAGGTGAGAACGATATCGGCCTCGACGCGCTCCCGGGTGGCACCATCACATCCCTGGTCATCGATCGCGTATTCGAGATGAATTTCCTGCGCGATGGTGACGGCAGTGAGGGGCGGATCGGCGGCTGTCGCGTCCACGGTGTGGACCGCGGCATCGGTTCGAACGACGAAGGTCGGATCGCGCATTTCGCGTAGCGCGTCGTACCAGCTGTATCCTTCGAAGCGGGAATTGCGGTCGACGAGCTTGGAACGGATGGGCGTGCCGCGAAGCGCGCGTGCGATGATCTGACCGAAATGCGCTTCGTGGGCGTCCATGAGGAATTCATCACCGGTGACGGTCCGGCGCTCGCCGGCCTCGGTCCCGGTATCATTGTCGGCGATGTCGGGCTCCCATGCGGTGAGAGCGGCTTCGGCCTCGGCAAGCGGGATTCCGAGTGAGGCTGCCCTGCTGTAGCTCTCGAAGCTGAGGCTGTGCGTCCCTTGCGCGGCGATCGCGCGATAGCAGGCGACCTCGCAGGCGGCCTTCAGGGCCGTTAAACCGGCGTTTTCGACGAATTCCTTGCGCGCCGGCAGGACGAGCTGAAGTTCGGGCGTATGCCCGATATCGATGCGGGCATGGATCTCCTGTCTGCCGACCTGCCCCACCTCGAAAAGGCGGGTGAAGACGGTGACGCCGTGGAAGTTCACGGTCGGGGTCCGGTGATAAGGCCGGCCCTGAAAGATGCCGATCCGGCTGCCGTTCCAGTCCTCGACATGGATGGCGCCGCTCAGGAAATCCTTTCGAGGCATGTCCCGGTCGGCGAACCGGACGGGGATCGGAAAATACTGCGATGCTTCCCTGACGGCGTTCTCGACCGATCCTTCGCAAGCGCCCGGCAGGAGGAACGAGATCGAAGTGCCCTTCCTCCGTGCGGAGCGATCCACGGCTATCTCGACGTCTCCGGTCCATGCGTCGGCGGGGATTGCGATCCGCCAGGCAGAACCTGTCGAATCCGATCGGGACTCGATTACGGTCGCCTTGCCGGCAAGGCTGAAGACGCCCATCCCCGCGGGATCCTCGCCGCTGGCGACCTGGGCGTCCCAACGCGATGCGCCGAGCGCGAGAACGCGGGACGGATCGTCAATCCCGCAACCGTCGTCGTCGATGGTAATTCGCAAGCCGTCGCCTTGAGGCGTTGCGTCGACGTTGACGGCGCTCGCCCCGGCCCTGCGGGCGTTCTGCAGCAGCTCGTTGAGGATGTCGCTCAGCGAGCCGTTGAACAGTCGTGTGACCTTCCCGATCGTCTCGGGGCTCACGCTTGCGCGAATGGGTTCGTACTTCACCGGGTTCCTCCTTGTTTGATTGATTCCCGGCATTCCCTCCCCCTCCCCCTTCATCGAGCGCCAGAATGGTCTCGATCGATGGCGCGGGCGTCGTCCTGGGGCGGCGGCCGAAATGGAATCCGTGCTTCGTCGCGAATTTCGAGACGGACATGGGCCTTCGGCCCAAGGCCCCCGCGAGATCGGCGATGGCGATTTCGTTCTCGTAGGCGAGCTGGAGTGCGCGCAGTTCGTCATCGGACCAGGGCCGGATGTAGCCGTGGACGAGACCCAGTACGTTTGCGCGGGTTGAGATCGCCAGTTTGGAACGTCCCAGCAATCTGGCCAGCGCCGCGTTCGACATGGTCCCGTAATGCGCCTTCAGGCTGGCTATATCGGCGTCAGTCCAGTCCGGGCCGCCCCGGAACCCGTTCTTGGCGCTGTGGCTCCCCGTGAGACCTAGATGCTCCGCGCGCCACTTGATCGAATGCCGCGTTCGTCCGAGCCGTGTTCTTAGCGGTGTGAGGCTTGCGCCTGTCGCGTAGGCCTTGCGGATGAGCGCATCTTCCTCTGGCGACCATGCCCGGCCCCAGCCCCTCGTATAGCCGGCGGCGCGGATCTTCGGGCCGAAGCCGACCTTGGTCCTGCGGGGGAAGCCCTCGCCCACCATGATCTCGATGGCGTCGCCATAGGCAATGCCGGTGTCGAGTAGTTCGAGAGCGCGACAGATTTCCGGTTCGGTCCATCCCACGGGGTTGTTGGGGTGTTTCAGCCCGAGTTTGGATGCGCGCGAAGCCGTTCCGCTGACGGGCCGGCCGATGATCGCTGCGATCCGGGAGACGTCGGTCGCGCGCGTATATCCGGCCCGCAGCTGGGCATCCTCCCATTCCGTCCATTCGGGCGGTTGCGGTTCCGTCAGCTCGAGGATCTGTGCCCGGACATAGACCGCGCTGCAGCTTCGCCCGAGGTCGCGGGCTATCGTGGCGGTCGCTTCGTTGCCGTAGCGCCGTGCGAGTTCGGCATCGTCAAGCTCGGTCCATTCCTTGGTGGAATTGCGTCGCAAACCGAGTTCGTGGATCTTAGACCTGACCGAATGCAGCGGTCGGACGAGACGTTCGGAGATGGCCGGGAGGGGTTCGTCGGCGCCGAACAGGTCTTTCAGCGCGTCCGTTTCTTGCGGTGTCCAGGCATCGTGCCGGAAAGGCATTTCGCGCAGCGGCTGCGCCGCGTGCCCGGAAGTGCCAGGCACGAAGGGGGCCAGTTCAACGACATCGAAGTCGTCATGCGAGAGCGACGAGGTCGACATTGGCGTTCTTCTGCCGCAGCCGGGCCGAGAGGCGCGCTATGCGCGTGTCGTCGCGGTGGGTGGTCTCGATCGCGCCGATCGCCGACAGCGTGTCGAGCGCATTGTGGATGTCCTCGCGCGGGCGTCCTGTATGGGCCGAGAGGTCGGTACAGGTCGTCGCGTTGGGAGAGATCTTCGCCAGCGCCTGGACCGTGGTTATCGCGAGAGTCGCGGCGGGGTCGAGGAGGAAGGCGTCGAGCGCTCTCGTCCCCTTGAGCGTCAGTCTGCTCTTCTCGGGTTGCGCCAGTGTGCGCATCGCGTCGAGTGCCAAGAGGCTTTCGGCCTCCTCGGCGCTGTGATCGGCGGAGCCGACGAGTTCCGGTGTGGCGCCGGTATGCCGAGTGATGGTCGGATCGATCTTCGCGAGCGTGGCGCTGGCCTCCAGGGCCGGTCCCATCGCATAGAATTCACCGGGCGTAAGCGTGCGAAGCTTGTCCGCGTCCTTGGCCGAGAAGCCGAGGAAATCCGCCGCGCGTTTCACGTCCCTGTCGAACACGTTCAGGCCGACAAGGAAGTTCAGGAGTTCGCTGGTGACCGATGCGCTGAGTTTGGCGAGCCGCTGCGTCGCGACGATGGTCGCGAGACCCCTCTTTCGCCCGCGCGAACACAAGTCGGTTAGGGTGGCGACACCAAGGCGGCGGGTTTCGGCGTCCTGCGCGCGCCCGGCAAGGTGGGGCGCCAGGAGATGTCCCTCGTCGATGCAGACCAGCATGGTGTTCGACCACAGGTCGTTAGGGGTGCTCATCAGTCCCGCGAAGAATGCCGCGGCCTTGATGATGCGCTGTTCCGGATCGAGGTCGGACAGATCGATGTGAAGCGGGATGCGATGTTCGCGCGCGCGCAGCGCTGCGGCACCGAGACCTTCTGCTGTGATCTCGGTTCCCTTGATCGTGGTCGCGCCGATATGCGCAGCGAGGTTCCCGAACTCGGCTTCCGGATCGACGATCACCGTCGTCATGAACTCGAAGGCTTCCTCGATAATCCGTCTCAGGGTCGCGCTCTTTCCGGCGCCGCTGGTTCCCTGGATCAGCAACCGACCCGCAAGGAGGCGGTCTAGATCGAGTTCGAGCGTGCCTGCGTAATGCCGGCCAATCGGGACGCGGTTTGCGTTGTGGGAAGGTGGTTCCATGATTGTCTCCATGATGTCGTGTCAGGCCGCCTTCGCGGCATGGAGTTCGGCGAAGCGTTCGCGGATCATCGCCGGTCCTGGCCAGTGGTCTGTGAGACCGTGGGTCGAGGTCAGCTCGCTTCGGACGCGATGAATCGATCGGGCTTCCGCCAGATCGGGAACCCGGGGCGGCCAGCCCTTCGTGAACCGCAGGTCGGGCGGCAAGCCAGCCTCCAGATCGCGCCTCCGATCGCCCATTCGCTTGGCGTTCGCTATGTCTGTGGACAGCTGTGGGCCGAGCAGGTGCGGACTGACGTCGGCGAGCCAGCGTCCAGGCTGGAAGGAGAAGCCGGTACGGGCTTCGATCCCGACGATCGCGCGATAGGCGGGGTGGTTTCCTTCGCAAGTGGAGGATACCGCGAGGTTGTTCAGCCCGGCGAGCACGCAATAGCTGCAGCTCAGCCGGTCCGCGCCGCGGCCATAGGCCTCGTGAAGCGGGATGGCGCGCATGGCGTGATAGGCGAAGACGTCGCGTGCGGACCATTCGACGATCGGATGCCAGGTCAACATGGTCGTTCCGGCCCTGTTGCCGATTGGGGCGAAGCGAAGGTCGGGCTTGCTGATCGGCGCTTTGGCCCTGGCAGGGCTCTCCTCGCGCCTAATTCCGACGACGGAGATGATGGTTTCGCCTGCGAAGCGTTTCCTGAGCTCGGCGCCGATTGGCTGAACCTTGGCCTCGCCTGTGCAGAAGCGGAGCTTGGCTGAGGAGAAGGGTGAGACGAGCTGGTAGGTCTCCAGGTTTTCGTAGCGGCGAAGCGAACTCTGCCAGCGTTGCTCCCATCTCTGGATGAGACCCCCGGCCTTGCGCCTGACAATGGAGAGGTCGACTCCGAGCATGGCTGCGATCGTCTCGACGAAACCTGGTGTGGATGGCCATTCGATCAGCCCGAGATCGGCGTGAATGGCGTGACGGCGATCACGGGGGTGTCCGATCCGGTCGAGATGCGCTTCGACGGCGAAGGCGGCCGCGCTTGAATCCTTTCCGCCTGACAGGCTGTAGACGACGTGTGCGCCGGAGCGCAGCGCGGATGCGATTGTGTCGTCGCTCGCGACGGCCATTCCCTGCGAGTTCATGCCAGCCTCTTCGACCGAAGTTCTGCCGGGGGATCGATGATCTCGTGGGGGACCGAAGCCAGCACGGTGACTTCGCCGCGTTGTGAATAGGCCTGCTTGTCGACCAGCGCGCAGACTTCGTCGTCGCCGTAGGTCGGACGCCCGAGATGATTTACCGACGCGAGCCGGCGTGCGATCACGCCGACTTTTCCTTCCGGAACCCAGTCGGCCCAGTCTCCCCAGGCACTCGTCGTACAGAATTCGCCGATCGCGGCTTCGTAGGCGGCGCGCGTGCGCAGGACGTGGGACCCGTTCGGCGGGACGGTTTCCCCGGTATGCGCCGCGTAACGATCGGGGTGCCAGCATCGGGCGGTGTCGCGGGCGAGCTGCAGGAAGTCTGCACTACAGGTTTTCTGCAGTGCAAGCTCCCGCTCGAAGGCGAGGTATACCAGGCTCCAGTTCGCGTCCTCTTCGTAGGCGGAAGCGTCGAGCCGCAGCGCATCGGGCATAGAAGCCTGTCGGGCATCCGAGAGGAGAAGGCCGCCGTGGCTGGCCGTCATTACAGACCAGATGCCGGGGGCCAGCTGATCGGCCTGCTGGACTGGTCCCCAGGGCGAGGTTTCCGGGCGGGGCGTGGATGCAAACAGGGACATGAGCGAAACCTCCTTGTGGTTCGCTCAATCCCCTCCCCCTCCCCCTCTCAGCTTATGATCTGTCTCGCGCGATCAGCGATGACGTCCGCTGTTATGTCGCCCAGCGGCAGTGCGACGACCGGGCCGATTTCGAGGAGTCGGTCGTGCTCGATCCCGCGAAGTTCCAGATATCCGCTGTCGGCGGACTGGAGAACCTGCAGGGCGAAGGTGATCTGTCGCCCCGAAGCCTGATGCTTCACTGCAACGAGGAAATCGGGCCTCGCCGATCCGTGTTCGGTTTCGATGTCGAACAAGATCTTTTTCACCGCCATGCGGATGCCGTCACGTCGGAGCGTGTATTGCGTGTTCTGGAGTTCCCGGAGAACATCCCGGTCGTGGTCGCGCTCCGCCGGGACGAACTGGTTGCCGGTGAAGACAGGCTGCGCATAGGCCCGCAAGGCGCGGTAGCCTTCACGCTTGCTGTGTTCGCCGACGACGGCGAGGACGAGGAAGGGTGGCTGGACCTCGGCGCGGATGATGCCCGTATGCTGGATGCGGTTGCGGATCTCCACCGTGCCGAGGCCGGTCACGATCTCGCTGCTGGTCACCTGGTTGGCTTCGAGAAGGAGAAACGCCTGCGGCGCGAATTCCTCGGGCCAGTCCTTTTCCGCATCGCGCAGGCGGGCGTGGACGACGCGTTTTTCGTATTCGATGGCCGTCGTGTAGAAATGGCTCGCAAGCCGGACGCCGGGAGCGATGTGGAACTGTCCGGCGACCTCGCGCAGGCGCCGCATCTCGGCGCTTATGGAACCGTCGCGTGGACCCTCTGGCGGGAGCTCGCGCAGGACGTTGGAGCGCGCACGCTCGATCAGCAGCCAGAGCAGTTTGCCGAGCCGCGGAATGGCGACGCCGCGAGACCTGTCGTCGGGCTCGCTTGCATCGGGCTTCTGGGCAAGCTTTTCGGGCGCTTTCTGGTGAGCGATGAACAGGCCTTTGGGCTGGTCTATCTCGTAGAGAGCGTCGCTGCCGGTTTCGCGGATACGCTGCGGTGCCTGGGGCATGTAGAACGGGCATTTGGGATTGTGCCCCGGGCGTGCCGTCAGGCGGCGCAGATAATAGGTTTCCTGGAAGCTGAGATAAGCAGGGCTCATGAGGGGCGGCGAACAATCCTGCGCCAGGCAGTCGCACGCGAGCCACTTGCCGTTCTCGCGCGAGGTGACGACGAGCGATACGGAAGCTCTGTGGTCTGCTTCGTCGCCCTTCCCTGTATACCAGCGTACCAGCGCGGCCTTGAGACCGTCGCTGATAGCGACGCGGCTCGTCAGGCCGCTGGTGTCCTTGGGTATGAGCCACATGATCTAGACCGGTTGACGGACCTCTTTGTTCACTCTATGTTCATCGCTTAGAGGAGTTTTGCGTGATGAACAAGGCATTCGCGGTTGGTCGGTTCGATCTGGATATCGCGCTGCGCGATGCATCGCTTGACGAGCTCAATCGCGCCACACGGCGGTCGCTGGCGAACGCCTCGATCGGCGTCGAGGCTTTCGACGCGTACCATTCGGCTCGTGAGCTCTTCGAAACGCTCGAGGCGGTGCATGAAGGCCAGCGCGGAGCGAAGCGGAAGCTTACTCAGGTCCTTTCCTGCGAATGCGATGATTATCAGCGCTGCCTCTATTACACGCTTGCCGGGCGCGGCGTGCTGCAGATGCTGGACGATCTCGAATGGCTGATCGACCTCCTGAAGGCGCGTTGCGAAATCTCCGCTTCCCTGTTTCGCGCGGGCACCTTGCCCTCGGTACAGATCAACCCCTACGTGTCGGCCGAACCCGACGGTCCTGTTCCGCCGCGCGAAGGCGATTTCGAGCAGGGAGCTTCCTGGTTTCTCGATCCCGCCCTGGGCGGCGAGATCGGCGAGTAGTCAGAGCAGTATCACCTGCAATTCGAAAGTTGCTGGGTCATGGCCATGCGAGGGCATGACGCGCAGGGGCTGTAGCGGACAGTCGGTACGCATAACGGCGTGATCTTCCCCGGTGGCTTCCGATAGCCGGAGCGCCAGCCTCTCGGCGTTGCTTCGGCCGCACAGTCGATGGCGCCGGGGATCGAGGCGATCATGTTCCATTTCGGAGACTTCCGTTTCAGGCGGCGGGGAAGAAGGTCTTCGCGACCTTCGGTTCGCGGACGATTTCGAACCGCCGTTCGAGAAGGCGGGAAATCTTGAAGCGACCGCGTCCGTCGGCAAGGGTCAGGACGGTTTTCTGTCCATCCCTTCGGATCCGGAATTCGCGGTGCTCGCTGCCATCGGTGAATTTCATGGGTTCGGGGAAGCGTATGAGATCGCCATCGGCGATGCGCCGTTCTTTGAGCGCCAGCATCCGGTAGCAGCGCCTGCGCCAATCGAGCGCGAAGGGATGCGAGGTCGTCGTCAAGAGCGCGAGGACGCTCCTCGGGCAGCTTGCTTCGCAAGGACCCATGTCCTCGTCCATGTCCTTGTAGCCGAAGATGTGACCATCGCTGGCGCGCGGATTCCAGCGGACCAGACAGATGATCGCGGTCACGTAGATCCGCTTGCCGTTCTCGTCGTAGCGTTCGGCTGCGGCATAGTAGGTGCTTCCCGAATAAACGCTCTTGAGCACGCGAAGCCCTTGGAAGGGCGTATCGCCTTCAGCTTTGCGTTCGTAGGTGAGCTGAGCGTCGAGATAGGCCTTGGGGGTCTCGTGTCCACCCATGGCGATGCGTGTCATCGTAAGCCATCCCATGTCGTGTTCCTTCAGATGAGCCCGGCCTGTGCCGGCGCGGGAATCTTGAGTTCGCGGGCGATCCGCCTGGCGAGACCGGGTATGTCGCGCAGCGCCGTGATGGGTGCTTTGCGCAGCGTCGCGCCAGGTGGTTTCCAGTGCGGATTGCGCCAGGCGACGCCCGGCTCTCCGAAGCGTTCGGGCGAGATCCGGACGAACAGGCCCTTCGATTCCAGCGTGTGGTCTCCGGCCAGGGATTCTTGCGGCGTCGTGTATCCGAGGCGATAATCGCTGTGGGCGATTCCCAGCTCGAATGCGATCATGCGCAGGGTACGGGAGCCTTCGCGCCGGTAGTGCCGGAGCTCCTCCTGCCGATAGTCGAGACCGCGGCGCACCAGCGCCACGATCGCTGGCGAATGCTTGAGATCGCTAAGCCGGTCGATGCATCGCTGCCGCAGCTGGGCATCTTCGTGGCGCCGACCTGCTTGCTCCCCGTCGGCAATCCGCGAGAGGTGCCGGGTGAGCAGAAGCACGGCGGGGCAGTCCGCCGCCGAGAGGCCTGCGAGGCGGGCGTCGTCTATCGCCTCGTTCAGCGCGCGAACCGCAGTCTCGTATGTGGTCAAACCATCGGGTTCGAGCGCGCGGCGATAGCGGTAGTCGATGTCGCAGGTCATGGGATTTCCCTTCCATTGCAGATGCAATGGCCCCCTCCCCCTCCCCTCAATGCAGCGCTTTGGAATGCGCCGTCAGGGAGTTCCCCGGTATGGGCTCGTAGGCGATCGGCTTCAGAAATGCCTCTGGGGCGACCTGTTCGAGGATTCGTCCAATCGCGGAGAACGAGACCCCCGGACCTTCGGTCGAGATCACGACCAGGGACCCGCCCTGTTCCTGTCCGGATAGGGTCCAACCAACAGGTCCTTCGCCAAGCAGGCTGTCTAGGACGTCACCGGGTTCTCTGGCCGGAAAGTTGAGCACCATCCTCTCCCTCAGCGCTGGTCCGATGAGAACCCGCTCGCCATCGACGAGGTCGGTCGCGTACTGGTGGAGCTGCGCGAGGCGCACGACCGCTTCTAGACCCGGCTCAAGCGTAAGCCTGAAGTGCAGCCGCCTCATGGCCCGCCTCCTCTGCTTCGCTGTCGTAGCCGGAGAATTCAGCCAGAAAGGTGAACGCCTGGTCGGCCTTCGCGGCGGCGGTAATGATCGCGCTCTTGTCCGACTTAAGGATGTCGAGCCAATGGCCGATATAGCTGGCGTGACTTTCGTGGAGATCGGCCGGAAGCCCGAGTTCGTAGCAGATTCGTGCTGAGATCTGCTCGGCTACAAGTTCCTCGAACGCATAGCCCTTGTCGCCGAAGCGCTTACCGAAGGTGCGCGCGAGCCTGTTGGGATGTCCCGTCCAGTGTCCGGTTTCGTGAGCGAGCGTTGCGGCGAGGCCGTCCTCGTTCACGAAGCTGTGGCGGTGCGGCATCTGGATGAAGTCGCCGCCCGGTGAATAGAACGCCCGGTCACCGCCATAGCGAACCTCGCTCGGAATGGGCGCGAAGAACGCCGCGATCGCCGCCGCCTTCTGCGATGGTGTCGGCGGCGCTTCGGGTACGGGGTCGGGGTAGAAATGGACCGGCAACCCGTCAATTTGCGAGGCGTTGAACACGGAATAGGCGCGCATGAAGCGGATTGTGCGCGAGGATTCCTCGCCGGTGGAGCGATCGACCTCGGTTTTCTTGGTCGTGTTGAAATAGATGCTCGGTTCGGCCCTCTCGCCGCGGCGAACCTGCCCGCCGAGCTCCTGAGCTTGCCGATATGTCATCCAATAGCGCGATTGATATCCCATCGCGTCCGCAACGGCCCACAGGTACAGGCGGTTGATGCCGGTGTATGGCACGCCGTTGGCGCGCAGCGGCGCACCGCCTGCGCCGGTCTTCTTCCATGGGCGCCGCCAGGGCAGCGTGCCCTCCTCGATCTTTCTGATGATGAGGTTCGTGATGTCCTGCGCGACGTCGCGCTTGGGGGAGCGTTTCATGAAGTGTCTCCGGGCATGAAAAAGACCCGGCCGCTCGAGTGGAGCGACCGGGCCAGTGCATCAGGAGGTTGGCGACGCCCTCAGGCGTCCACCGCCGCTTCTTCGTCGACGTCTTCGGGTTCCTCGGCAGTTTGGCCGTCGTCCGTATCGGCGAGGTCGTCATCGCCGTCCGGCTCGATCGGCGTCTCGCCTTGATCGAGGTCACCCGTCGCGATCTCGAACTTCATCGCTTCGGGCAACCACGCGAGAGCGCGTTCCTTGACATCCTCTTCGACGATCGCGTCGCCGGAGAAGAGTTTCTCGCACGTCTTGGAAAGATCGGCCTTCTTGGATGCCGCGTACCGTGCCGCCAGTTCGGAGCCGCCGATATCGGTGAGGGCCGCGAGGCAGGACGTCTTGTTGATGCGGTCGAAGAGGTTCTCCGAAGTCGGGCGCCACATTGCGGCGACGTCGACGTCGAGAATGCTGCCGAGGACCGAGTGGATCGGATGATACTCCGAATTGTAGCCCTTCTTCGCTTCCAGCGAGACGGCGACCACGTAGGACAGCCATGCGGCCTTGGCCTCGTCGTCGAGTTCGCGGAAGGCGAGGAATCGCTGGGCGACCTCCTTGGGCTCGTGCCACACCTTGTCGAGCGCATCTTCGGCCGCGGCGAGGATTCCTTCGGCCGCCGACTGCGGGATATCGCCGTAGGCGGGGTCCTGCGGCTTGCCGGCCTTCAGCGAGGTGCCCTTGCTCTCGTAGCTGCGATCGTCGCACAAGGCGAAGATGGCGTAGTCGAGCGCGAGACCCGGGTCGCCGAGGAGCGAGGCGGCGAGGATGTTCCGGCGTTGGACGGACAGTTCGTCGAACAGCTTCGCGCTGATCGGTTTCTCGCCGCCCGGCGCGACCGCTTCGGGAGTCGACGGGCGTCCGGCCTGACTGCTCGTGCCGCCGCGGGTCGGCGCGTCCTCGCTGGTGGCGGTGACGTTGCCGTCCTCGTCCTGCTCGAAGCTGAGCCGTTTCTCGCTGTAGTAGTCGCTCTCCAGCACCATCTCGCCCTTGTTGGTGAGGATGAGGAAGCGACCGGCCTCGCCGCGCCATTCCTCGGGCAGCTCGCGCACGGGGTTGTTGAGATCGTCGCGTTCGTTTGAGAGCGTGTCGTATTCGATCTCGAGCTTGTCGAGATCCACCCCGTCCTCATCTTGGGCGCTTTCGTCCTCGAAGATGGCGTTGATGTCGTCCATGCGCGCGTCGATTTCGTCGATCCGCGTGCGGGCTTCCTCGGAGAGTGGTGCCGGTGGGAGGCGAACCGGGTTGACGCCGAGTTCGCTGCGAGCGCTCCACGAATTGGTGGCCGCTACGGGGTTGATCCAGGCGAGCCCCGTTTCTGCAGCGAGCCGTTCGGCTTCGGCTTCCATCTTGGTGGCGGCAAGCTGGTGGGCGATTTCGACATCGATCCAGCGATCGTCGGCCGCTTCGCTGAAGAGGTCGCGCTCGATCTTGCCACCTGCAGCCACATAGGCGTCTTCGCCGACGAGAAGCGCGATGGGATCGTTGCCGCGCAGCGAGCCATCGGCGATCATCCGGCGGATCGCGTCCGCACTGGGGTTCCACGCATGACGCATCTGCTCGAAGACGCGCAGCTGCACCTCATGCTGATCGGTTGCGGCATAGGCCTTGGCGAGGTCGAGCGTGATGTCGCCGGCGGCCAGCGCTTCGAAGATCGGTCCGGCCAGGTTGGCGAGGCGGAGGCGGCCGTCGACGAAACGCTGTGTGAGACCGAAGCGCTTTGCGACCGCGGCGGTGTCGCCGTCTTCCTTAATGAAATGCTGGAAGGCTTGGCATTCCTCGGCCGGCGTCATCTGCAAGCGCTGGAAGTTCTCGGCCAGCGACACCTCGCTCGCATTGTGTTCTCGGCGATCGATCACGAGGCAGGGAACCTCGAAGTCGGCGTCCATCGCGCCGCGTTCGACGATCCGATGCATGGCGCGCATCCGCTTGCCGCCTCCGATCACCTCGAAGCGACCGCGCTTCTTTGCTTTTGCGACGATGAGGTTCTGCAGGACGCCGCGGGCCTCGATATCGAACGACAGGCGTTCCTCGAACTCCGGGTTGGGGCGCTTGCAGACATTGTCCTCGCTCTGGTCGAGTTTGCTGAGCTGGATGAGTTGCATTGTCGTATCTCCTGATGGTCGACCGGCTATTCACCGGACACCATTCACCCTCCCCCTCCCCTTTCCTCGGTTCGAAGGTGCTTGTGTTCGTTGTCAGGAATTCTGGAATCCGAGCAGCGCCTTGACGACAGGCTCCGGATTGTCCGCCGGGACGAAAACCCTGGTGCGGTAGGCAATGATCTCGGTGAAGCAGCCGATGCTCTTCAGCCATTCGACTTGGTCGGCAGGCACTCCAGCTATCTCGATGCGAAGATCGCCAGCGACGCGCGAGCGCTTCAGCACCGCGCCGAACGGCTGCTCGATCGTGATGCTGCGGTTCTCGCGCAGTGCTTTGACGACCGCTTCATCCGTGAGCTTCACGCTCGAGTTCACGCCGAAGGCTTTCAGCACGTCGGCGACGTCGGTGTCGTATACGATGCGTCCGAGCCAGCTGCGACCTTCGAGATCCACGATCCGGTTCACTTCGAGATAATCGCGCGGAAGGTTCGACCAGATGGGAAGCAGCAGGCCCGTGGCGAGATGGACCGTTTCGGTATGCAGGCGGGATGCGCTGTCTTCGGCTTCAGCCTCCCACAGCTGCGCGAAACGGGGTTCGGCGCATTCTACCCACGCGGATTCCTCGAGGTCGCGCAGTTGATGATATTCCCGGCGCAAAGGCCGGTGAAGGATCACGCGCTGGATGAGCTCGCCCTTCTCGGTCATGAAATGGCGCGATGGTTCGCAGAGCGCGGCCTTGTCGCTCTTCGTGTTGCGCATGAGGATGCAGCCATCTGACCATTCGCGCCGCTCGAGCACTCTTTCCAGCGTGGTCGGTTGATACCGGGTTGTCAGGTCGATGCGCAGCAGGTGCGAGGTCGCTCCAGTGCGCTCGTCGGTTCGGAGCACGATATCCTCGGCAACGCTGGCGCTTTCGACCTGAATGGTCTCGACCCCGACATCCAGCGTGCCGGCATCCCGTGCCGCCGATACGCGGGCTTCCACCAAAGCCAGGAACTCGTCGAAGATCGCGTTCTGCATGGCGATCGGCAATGCCAGTATGCGGTTGAGCCAGCGCTGGATGGGAGGGAGGTCCTCTTCCAGTATTCCATCGGCCGACGCGATCTTGAGACCGCTTCGCTTCTGTAAGTCGAGCAGTGTCGCGCTGGATAGCTTGCCCTCGGCCAGCAGACCGAACCATGTCACGAGCGCCGCCTTGGCGTATTCGCTTTCGAGGTTGTCCGCGGGATCGAACAGGTTCTGCCCGCCCGTCTGGCGCTGGCCTCTGGTCAGGGCGCCCAGACTGTCGAGCCGGCGGGCGATGGTGCTGGTAAAGCGCAGCTCGCCCTTGCAATTGGTGGTGACCGGACGAAACAGCGGCGTTTCGGCCTGGTGCGTCCGGTGAGTTCGGCCCAGCCCCTGAATCGCGCGGTCGGCGCGCCAGCCCGGCTCCAAGAGGAAGTGAACGCGCTGGCGCTGATTTTCGGCATCGAGGCTGGCGTGATACGAACGACCCGTGCCGCCGGCGTCGCTGAACACGAGGATGTTCTTGCGCCCATCCATGAAGTGATCGGTTTCGGATTGGTTCGTGCGCGCCGAGCGTGTTTCGAGCTTCTGGCTGCCGTCTCCTTGTGTGATGAGCCGCTTCGTCCGTCCTGTCACTTCGGCGACCTTCTCGGTGCCATAATGTTCGATGATACCGTCGAGCGCGGGCTTGATAGGTGGCAGTGCGCAGAGGTGCTCGATGAGACGCTGCTTTTTCTCGATCGCCGCGGCATTGTGGACCGGGCGTCCCTCGTCGTCGAACATTGGCATCGAGCGTTCCTCGCCGGTGTCGTCGACGAAGACCTGCATCTGCTGTGTGGGGAATGCGCGCTCGAGATAGTCGATGACGTTTTCGCGCGGACTCAGGTCAAGGTCGAGTTCGGCCCGCTCTTCTGGCGAGAGGCTGTCGAGGCGGCGATCGAGAATGCTTTCTGCTGTAGACACGAGCTGGACGACGATGGCCTTGTCCTGGTCGACATGGTCGTTGATCGCCGCGATCAGGGTCGGCAGCTTCATTGAAAGCAGGACCTGGTTGAAAAAGCGCTGCTTGGCACCTTCGAAGCGCGAGCGCGCCGCAGCCTTCGCGCCGCTGTTCAGGGTATCGCCATCGAGGTCGTCGACGACGTTGGTAAGTGCCAACGCTTCTTCCATGTTCTGATGGATGATCGCCCAGGCGTCCGCATAGGTGTCGTAGATGCTGATCTGCTGGTCTGTCAGATCGTGCTTCAGCACCTCGTATTCGACACCGGCGAAGCTGAGTGCGCGTGCCTGATAAAGGCCCATAGCCTTCAGATCGCGCGAGACGAGTTCCATCGCGGCTATTCCGCCCGAACGGATCTGGCTGATGAAGTCCTCGCGATTGGAAAATGCAGTGCCGGGACCCCACAGGCCGAGACGAACGGCATAGGCAAGATTGTTCACGTCCGAGGCGCCGGTGGCGGAGGCGTAGAGGACGCGGGCATCCGGGAGGTGGTTCTGAAGGAGAACGCCTGCGATGCCCTGCAGCGAGCCTGCCTTGGCACCGCGTGCGCCCTCCCCGCCGGCGACGCCGCCCATTTCATGGCTCTCGTCGAATGCGATCACTCCGTCGAAGTCGTTGCCTGCCCAATCGAGGAGCTGTTTCAGGCGAGTTGCGTCCTGGCGCTGGCTGCGCAGCGTCGGGTAGGTGACGAAAACTATGCCGTCGCGAAAAGGAAGTTCGTCATCGATCTTCCAGCTCGAAAGCGGTTGGATGTCCGCCGGAAGCCCGCCGATTGCGGACCAGTCGCGTCGGGCGTCTTCGAGAAGGCTTTCGTTCTTGGAGACCCAGATTGCCTGACGGCGGCCCGCGAGCCAGTTGTCCAGGATGCAGGCTGCAATCTGCCGCCCTTTCCCCGCCCCGGTGCCATCTCCCAGGAAATAGCCCTTGCGATAGGCTCTGCCGTCTTCGGACAGCGAAAGCCCTACGCCTTCATCGGACGGGGTGAACTTGCCGGGGAGGAATTGCGTCCAGGCATTGCCGGCATAGATGATCGTCTCGAGCTGTGCCTCGGAGAGCTGCGCGTCTGTCAGGATGCGATCGTGCAGACGCGGGACATAGTCCGGCACCGGGGCCGGGATCGAACTCATCGCGACGCTCTCGACCAGAGGCGTCGGGTGTTCGCGCGAACCCTCGATGTCGATGCGACTGGGCCGATAGGGAACGTAGACCCCTGATTGCGTACCGAGCGCGCGCGGCGCCTCGAGCTTGCCATATTCGACTGGGACGATCTCGCGGACCGAGATCTTGCGTTCGACCCGCGGCGTCGTCCGCGGCTTGGCGCGCATCGACTTGAAGAGGCTGGTCGCCTTCGGCTTGGGCTGCGGGGGCACTGACGTGCGCTCGGAGAGAACCGTCGCTCGTTTCACGATGGGAAGACAGTCTGCAAGTTCGCGGACGGTATCGCGCGCGATGATCGATGGTTTCGAGTTCCCTGGTGTCTTGTCGATCACCATCAAGCGCACGGCCACGCTGGTGCCCTGCTTGTGATAGCATTTCGCGAGCCTGGCGGAGGTCTGTACGGTGCAGTTCGTAAAGGTCTCCTCGTAGATCCGGATCATCTTGGCGCTGGTGGTGAACCAGTCGGGCATGATCGCCACGACCCGGCCGCCGGGACTGAGCTTCGAGAGCGCGGCCCGCAGATGGCGGACAGCGGCGTATTCATCGACGCCCCTGCCCTGCGAGCGGGAGAACGGCGGGTTCATGAGGATCAGCGTCGGCCGAAGTTCGGGCGCGGCCAGCGAGGTCAGCATGGCGCCGTCGAAGCCGGTGATGGTCGCACCAGCGAAAAGGAGTTTCAGCTTCTCGCGCCGGCGCGGATCGAGCTCGTTGAGGTGCAGTTCCTCGACGCTCGGCAACATGCTGACGAGAGAGCCGTGGCCGGCACTCGGTTCGAGGACGATATCCCCGCTGCGAGGCTGCGCGGCGATCATCGCCAAGGCTGCCAGGTCCGCCGGTGTCGAAAACTGCTGGAAGCGGATCTGATCCTCGCTCCTGACGGTTTGGGTCGGGAGGGAATCGACCAGGTTGGAGATCGAAGGGATGTCCGCGCGCTCGATGGACCGAAGGCTGGTCAGGTGAAGAGCAAGCCCGGCTTCCAGTAGGTCGTAGGCATCGCGCTGGGTCCATGTCCCGTTCGCTGATGTGCAGCCGTGAAGCTCCTCCATCGTCTCGAAGAGCCTCTTTTTTGAAAGACTCGCATTGCTGATCGCAGCAGCCACGGTTTCGATCGCGCCTTTGAGGCGCTGTTCGGAAATGTCGAATAGGTCGGTCACGGTCTGCTCCTGATGCTGATCCGCAACCAATCCTCCCCCTCCCCTCCTCTGTTCTTCGAAGCCCCTATGCGCCGGCGTTTTCGTTGACCTCCGCCCAGTCGGCCGCGGCTCGTGGGGGCGGATCGCGAAGTACGCGGCGCTCCGGAGTCTCGTGCGCCGCGACGGCTGCAAGGGCCGCCAGCCTTCCTGCCCGGTTGTTGTCCTCGGCTATCACGAGAGTTGCCACTCCGTCTGGGATGCGGACCAGAGGCAAGCGCTCGGCGCCCAGCGTGCTCCAGCACGGCGTGCCTTTCAGCTTCGTATAGGCAGCGGCATCTTCCATGCTTTCCGCCAGAGCGAGTGTCGTGCCTTTCATGTGCGGCGACCACGCCGCCATGCCCGGTCGTCCAAGCATGTATTTGCCCTTATGTGACAGTCCCCCCGGGCCGAGCGCGATGCGCTGGATAGCCTTGATCTTCGTCCCTTCCCGCACGGCCACGAGTAGGGCTGGCCTGAACACTGCATTCGGCTTGCGGCCGAACGGACATCGTGCGTGATACCGCAAGTCTCTCAGGGACAGAGGAAGGTTGCGTGATCGCAGATAGGCCTCCCCTAGCGTTCCTGTGATTTCGGTCGCCTGATCCCATATGCGCCGCGCGTTTTGCGTTGATGCGCCCGTCCGGTACTCGGGGATCGGGGAATTGAAGACCGGTCTGGTTCGCGAGAGTTCGCGGAGAACGTCCTCATTGCGACATCCGGCGAAGCAATGGACGAGCAGTCCGCGACTGCCCTGCCGGATCGAGAGCGACGCTTTTTCGTCAGCATGTGCGGGACAGCGGCACATGGCATACGAACCGTGCCACCGCCCCTTCAAGCCGGCGACGAGATCGATGGTTTCCTGTGTCGGCTTCAGTGCGATCAGCATACCCGTTCCTTTCAACACCCCGCCCTTCCCCCTTCCCTTCTTGCTCTGCGAAAGCGGCGAATAGGCCACCAAGATAGCAATATGATATGGAATGCATATCATCAAGCTTGGTTGAGCCTATATACAGCCTATGTGATATGCCGTTAATATGCTTGCAATAGGCTTTACCTAGCTATAGAGAGCCAATCTCAAAGGCGGAGAATATCATATGGCTATCATTACAGCCGCGAACTCTAAGGGTGGTTCGGGAAAGTCGACGCTCATCATCGTTCTTGCCAGCGCGCTGGCCGAATCTGGAGCGTCAGTGAGCGTTATCGATGCCGACCCACAGCTGACGATCGGCAAATGGGCTGCAGCCTGCGACAACCTCAATTTCAAGGTTCGTCATGATGTTGACGAAAACTCGATCCGGAAGATCATCGATCAGGAAGAGGAGGAGGCCCAATTCGTCTTGGTGGATATCCAGGGCCGCGAAAGCAGGCTGATGAGCCGTGTCCTTATGGCGTGTGATCTGGCGCTAGTTCCTCTCGCGCCCAGCGAGTTCGACGCGGATCCCGGTGCGGACACAGTGGCCGTCATCTCCGAATGCGAACAGGATGCCCGTCGCCGGATTCCCTACCGGATCGTCTTCAACCGGACGAACCCGGCGATCATGACGACGTCGGAGAAGGAGATCATGGCCGACATCAGGGAAGGGGGGTTGCCACTGCTGAAGTCGCAGCTCCACGACCGTCAGGCCTATCGCCTGATGGGTCGCCGTAAGTGCAGCGTCTTCGATCTCGACCCCGGCAAGGTATCGAACCTCGAGAAGGCAACCGCGAATGCGATGGAAATCGCAACCGAGGTTGTCGAGGTACTTCGACAGGAGAGGGAAGGGGGGTCCATTTCCGAAACGAGTAAGATGGCCGAGGCCGATGTGGACCAGGGAGTGAAGGCATGAGCGGATTTGCCAAGCTGAAGAATGCCGGCGAGAGCGTAAGCGGCAAACCGCAGCCCCTCGATCTGAGCGATTTCTCGTCAGGTGGGAGCGAACGTCGCGGAAACCCGCGTGAAGATCAGGAGATCGCGGACAGGGTCGCGCGTCGTCATGGTCTGGCCGAAGAACCGGTCGGCCGGGTTCCGTTGAAACGCGGAAGCACCGTGACCGACAAGATCTTCATCAGCGGACCGCTTGCGACACTCAACAGGTTCAGGGAGCTGTGTAACGATCGCGGCGGTATACCGTATCACGAGGCCCTGCAGCTGCTCCTCGATCGGTACGATGGCGCGGATCGTTCCTGACGGACCACGCGAGTTTGCCGTCCTGAAGACGAGCTTGCGTTTCCTCCTCGCCGGGGATATTCCGGCAACGCGATAGAAAAACCATGCCGAAAGGTATGGTTATGAAAAAGCTACTGCTCGGCATTCTTGTGCTGGCCGGACCAGCGTCCGCTCAACAGGCCCATCTCGAATCGTTCTCGGCCGACGCGCCATCTTCCTTCAGGATGTTGATCCCAGGCGCTTCGGTGCCGGCCGAGACGCCTTCGTTGGCATCGGCGCCTGAGGAGGGTTCGTCTGGTCTCGAAACCGATTTTGCAAATCTCGGCGGCGAGTGGGAAACGCCGGACGAGGAACTGATCGACGTGGTGCCGGCTGCTCCCTACGTGCCCGACTGGATGAGGGCAGGGCGGCCGAAGTTCGAATATGCGCTGCAGCGTCGGACCGTGTATTTTCCTGATCCAGAATGTCTGACCAGCAGATATTTCCCGCGATACGGAATAAGCAGCGAGGCGCAATCGCGCCGGCGCCTCTATTTCCACGATATTCTGACTGCCGCTTGCGAGGCGGGCGTTCCGGTCAGATTGTTCGATGCGCTGGTGTCGCAAGAGAGCCGCTATCGCCCGTTCGCACGCAGCCATGTTGGCGCTATGGGCCTGTCTCAGCTCATGCCCAGCACGGCCCAGGGCCTCGGCGTCTCCGACCCTTGGGACGTCCGGCAGAACCTCTCCGGTGGCGCACGATATCTGCGCCAGCAGCTGGATCGCTTCGGGTCATGGGAACTTGCGTTGGCAGCCTATAATGCCGGGCCAGGCCGAGTACAGCAATACGACGGCATTCCGCCGTTCCGTGAGACCCGCAATTACGTAGCGACCATCATGTCCACGATCGATGGCGGAGCGGCGCCACAGACCACCGCGCCGGTGGTTCTTGCAGCCAACCCGTTCCGGAAGGTGCAGCTGGCTTCCTTCTCGCGGCCGTCACAGATCCCAGAATACTGAAAAACCGACGCTCCACGCATAGTAGAGTGCGATTGCCAAGATGATCGGCGCGCCCTTGAGGTAGTTGATCTGCCAGCGCAGCCATATCTTTGGGAGCAAGAGCGTCTTGTCGATGCGCGACGCGAGGGCAGGGCGCCAGCGGCGGGTTCTCCAGTCGTCGGCAGTCACCGCAACCGCGAGGACGGCGCAGATCACGGCCATGATACCGACCGCGATGTAGAGCGACGTCCAGGCGATGAGGGCTTCTTGCTTCATGATTCTCGTCTACCACGGCGATCCTTGCATATGGTTAACTTGCTTGGAAGCTTTCGTATCCCGCCTGCCAAATACCGCCTCGCGCCGACCGAATAGCGTATGCCCGATATTGAGCTCACCATTTCGAGCCCGCTTCACGAGCGCGTTCATATAGGCGTCCGGGGTCTTGCGTATCTCGCCCTCGAAAAGGTGGTGTCCAGTGATGAGCGCGCAGAGAAGCGCGACCTGGGTTCCCAATTGCCCGCTGGCTCGGGCCGCGGTGGGCTGGGCGATCCGGCTCATGCGTGCGACGGCATGAAGCTCGTCCAGCCCTGGGTGCCCGTCGAAATCGACGAGCCCCGAAATGAACGGGAAGAGGGTAGGGGTCTCGTCCCAGTGGAAACCCGATCGCTCGATTCCATAGGGATCTTCAACGTCCGAACGATCCCATTCCTTTCCTTCTTCCTTTTCCGACGACTCGCCCTTCGCCGAGTTCGAAGGAATGGCGATCTCATCTCCGCTACGTCTCTCTGCCAAGCCATCTACAGGAACTGGAATCGAATTAGGACTGTATAGGTGGTGTTGGTTGGGCTGCACTCTGGTGTCGTTCTCATCTGTCAGCTGCCCCGTTTTTCCACCGGCAAGCCGCTGGGTAATCCGTTCGAGGTGGCGCTCTGCGGTCTGCGAGAGGCGCCTCAGCACACTTACAGCCTCGAGCGATGCCTTGCGGCGCTGGAAGGTGCGTCGCGCGGCCGCGATCGCATCGAGCTTCTTCCTCGCCCGATCGGCTTCGGCCGAGGGCCCCTCGAAGGCACGCAGCAGGCGGTATGCGGAGCTCGTCGAGCGGCGGATTTCCTTGGGCAGGATCATGTGCTGGTCAGCGAGCATGTCCTCGACCTGTTCAAGTTCGACCAGATAGTCTTCGAGCAGGAGCAAGGGTGCCAACGACCATCCGGACGCATCGGGGGTTTCCCCTTTCGAGCGTGAGCCGAGATATCTCTTTCCGTTTCCGGCGAGGCAGTAGGGAACGACCAGGCCGTATTCGGCGAGGCGCGCCAGGTTGTTGCGCGCCGCATTCCAACCGATCGCCCGCTTCAGATGGGCATTTGACGCCGCGATGAGCGGACCGCACTCGCTATCCCAGTCGACGTTCTGTGCGGCGATCTTGGCGCCGACGGCATAAAGATAGGTCCAGACGATCGGAGGGACGTCGACGGTCACCGGTGGCCTGCGAGAGAAGGTTTCTATGACGTCCAGGATCCTCTGCTTTCGACGTTTCCCTACGAGCTCGTCCCCCACGAGCGGGAACTGGCGCATCATCGTATGAACCTGCGCGGAGTGCCGCGCCTGTTCGGCCGCATGGGGAACATGTTCGATGCGGCCGAGCTGATCGGCCTCCATCCGTGGCAGGTTTCCTAGCAGCGCTCCGATAGCGGTCGGCTCGCTTCTCGCGCCGCGCGGCTCGCGTCCACCGGCTTGTGTTTGGGCAATACTCATCCATTCGCTCCCTCGGGTTCGAGGTGCGGCGCAGACACAGGCGATCCTCGCGGGAATCGCGAAAATCGCTTGCAGTTTGTCAGGGAGCGGGTAGGGTGCCGTTGTCTCTCGCCATGCTCTGGCACGGCAAACTACAGCTTCCTTCGAAAGGCCCGGGCACTGCCCGGGTTTTTCATTTCTGCGTCGCTGACCTCCCTTCGTTGCGCGCCGACTGGCGCCGTTTCACCCCGGCAAGCTTGAGGCGCGTATCATCGCGCGCAAAAGCGCTTGCCAGCGTTTCGGTCTGTCGCTAGGGAGAGTGCAGACATTGCCACTCCCGCAACAGGATGTGCAAAAGGGGTCCCGCGCCAACGGGACCCCTTTTTGTTTCATAACAGCGCGGGTTGGTCTCCCGACCGCGCAGGTCTCTTCACATCGAGCGTATCCGCGACCAGGGCCATGATGACGGCGTCGCGCGAGGACAGGTCGTTGGTCCTCATCGCATCCAGTTTGCGGATCATGTCCTTGGGCAGCCAGATCTCCAGGGGCTTCAAGCCTTCCTGGCGGCGACGCTCGCGTTGCGCGGCTTTCCGAGTCTGACTCATTTTCGCCCTCCGAACAGCACCTTGGCCATGATTCTCGTGTGACTAGTCACACCGCGTTTACGGCTAGGTGGGGAAGGGCGTCAAGCAAAGCTTAACCGTAGGCGAATTCGAAGTCTCCGCCGTTGCGCCGGTCTTCCAGCTTTCGATGGTATTTGGCAATGGCGGTGGAGGTGTTTTTCGCGATCCCGTTGCACAATTCGTCGCGGATAGTCTCGAAGGTTCCTTCGCACGCGGCCAGCTCGCTGGGGAGATGGGTCGCCATCGCGACTGCAACGAGAGCGGACGTTTCGCAGCAAGGATCTTCGTATGCTCCGCTTCCGGCGAAACACTGAACGGTGATCGCGGCCCTGATGGGATCGATTTCGAGATGCGCGGTAACGGCGTGGAATTCGGCCAGAGGAAGTGTGCCTTCCGCGATCCGTTCGAAGAACCGGTTTCGATGGCTGCGCCGGATGATGCCGTCCTCGACGAGAGACCGCACGCTTACGCCGCGCTTGGCCATCTGGTCCTTGATGAGAATTGAGTAATCTTCCTGAAGCTGATTGCAGCTTCGGACTTCAACTCTTGATGACCCCTCGCACATGCTGCCTCCGTGATCCCGCCCTATGCATCTGCATACTGTGCGAAAGCAGTCAGGTTTGGCAAGAGTCTTTTTGCCGTTGTGCGATCGCCAGTGCACAGAAGACCACGGTTTCGCGAACCCCGCAATTGTCGCCCATGTGCTTGCACAGATCGGTCTTGATGGCGTCGAGCTTGGCGTTGAGCGGACGCGAAAGCCGGAGGTAGATCCGGACATGGCCGTCCAGCGGGAACTGCGCTTTGAACAGCTCGACCTGCTCTCCGGAAGGCTGGGGCGGATGGTTAATTGCTTCAATAATCACGTCTTTCAGACGCTGGAACTTGAGCCTCTCGACGGTCAGCGCGCGGATCGCATCCGCGATGATCGCGAAAGGCTGCTCGCCCATCAGCAGCTCGTGAACAACGTCACCGTCGCTAGACATGAATCCTCCTCGCCCATCGATTCTGTCGTGGGCGCGCCGTGTCAGCGGCGAAAAGCGTCCATGAATCGCGTTTGATGCTTAGCGGGGAGGGCTGGTTCTGCAAACAGGCCAGCTGGCCCTGTATTCGTGCCAGGGTGGATCGGTTTCCGTGCCAGGGTGGCCTGCTGAGAGGGCCAGCTGGTGGTATTTTCGTAGCCAAGCGGGCTCGATTTCGGTGCCGGGTGGCTAGGCAGACGGTGATTCGGGGCGGGGTCCGTCGAAACATACAGACGCATTGGTTGAGAAAAGGTTCCCGATCTTTCCTTCTGGTCGTGGCGCACCGCGCCATTCGTCAAACCAGAAGGGAAAGACAATGAAAGCACTCGACCTCAAGAAGGGTGGCGCGAACCTCGCCGTCGCCCTGGCTGCAGTGGCCGGGATGAGCGTGTTCGGGATCGACGCCGCGATGGCCGGTACCGACACCACGTTCGACACCGCGCTGACGCAGTTCACCGACTTCCTCGAAGGCTCGGGCGGTAAGATCATCACCGTGCTGTCGCTCGCCGGCGGCATCGTGGCCCTTGCCTCCGGACGCTTCTCGCTCGGCCAGGTGGCAATCCCGGTCGGCGTGGGCGTCGGTGCCGGCACCGGCGTGCCGATCGTCACCTCGACGATCACCGGCACGGTCTGATCGCTCGATCGGACCCTCTCCATGGGGGCGCGGCCTGCTGATCGCCAGCGATACGCAGCCGCCCCCTTACTGGCGGAGACGACCTTTGGACCAATATTCCATCCCAAGACATCTCGACGACCCCGAGCTCATCGGGTTCTGGACGCTAGATGAATTCCTCATAATGCTGATTCCGTTCGGTTGGGGAATTCTCGCGCAGCACATCGTTATCGGACTTCTCCTCAGTGTCGCTGCATGGTTTTTCTATCGCAAACTTAAAGCCGGGCGTTCGATGTATTGGGTCCTGCACTTTGCCTATTGGCATCTGCCGGGCGGTTTTTTTGGTCTGAAGGTCGCTCCGCCTTCTCATCTGCGTGTGATGGCGGGCTGACATGGAACTATCTCTTGCTCACGAGGCGTCACAACGGACGCTGAAACAGCGCAACCTTCTTGCGCTCATCTGCATCGTTCTCGGCATCCTCGTCGTGGTGATGTTCACGGCCGCATCGACCCGCGATCGGGAAGTGGTGCTGCAGCCGATCCTTTCCAACGAAATGACGTTGAGCTCCTCATCCGTCACGCCCGAATATCTCGAGGCGGTGACCCGTGACACCGCGCAGCTCGCGCTCAACCGCTCGCCCGAAACGCTCCAGTACTGGCTCGATGGCATCGTCGCGATCGCCGCGCCGGAATCGCGCGGTGCGCTCAAGGCGAAACTGATGGAGATCATGGCGGAGCAGGAAGGCTCGCAGGTCACCCAGTTCGTCACCATCGACTGGATCAGGACGAACCCCGACGAGCTCACCAGCCAGGTCGGCGGCGTCCTCCACACGATCGTCGGTTCGCGCGATGTGCGCCGCGAACACAGGGTCTTCGAGTTCCACTGGAAATACACCGGCGTGTCGCTCCGCCTGAAGGGCTTTGGCGTCGTCGTGAAAGAAGGAGAGGAAGAATGAACCCGGCCATTTCCTCGCTCATGATCGTGTCGGGCGGCCTTCTCGCCTCGCGGCTCGATTGCTACCTGACGCGCCTGGGCGGCGCCGCTCTCATCGCCGGTGCATTCGTGATGTCCGCCGTCCCCGCCTTGGCTCAGGAACACATCCTCGCTGTCGATAACGGGGAGGTGCGCTGCCAGGCATCCAAGTCCGACCTCACCCGGATCGCGCTCAAGGACGACCAGTTCGTCGCAGTATCGCGTGTGCAGACCGGGATCGAGGCGGAAGACTTCGCGATCGTCCATGAGCCGACACGCGGCGACATCTATCTGTCGGTTCCCGAAGGATACACCAAGCCGAATATCTCGTTCTTCGGCACGACGCAGAAGGGCTACGTCTACAAGTTCGACTGTCAGGTGTCGGGCGACGGTGCGCTGCAGGTTTTCGTCGCCAATGCGGATATCGAGAATCCGCAGCCTCAGGCAGAGACCCTGCAGGCCGCGTCGCTCGACGATCGCGCGGTGGGCCTCGTCCGCGCGATGTTCGAACACCGCCATCGACTGCGAGAAGATCGAAGGGGTTTGCGAGGTCCAGGCGCGCCAGAACCTGTTCTACATCGATCACGGCGCCCGCTACCTCATCATCGGCCGCGTGTACGACATGGAGACGAAACAGGATCTGACAGCGGCGCGGCTGCTGGAGATGAACCCTGATATGCTGATCGGGGGAGGGGGGGACACGTCATCGTCCGATCCCGCCCAAGCACCCGGGCAGCAAGGTGCAGACACCGCTTCGATCGACGATCAGGTCGATCCGCGGGCACTCGCGGCACTGCCGCAAAGCGGCGCGGTCGTCATGGGCCGCGGCGCCAGGACTATCACCGTCTTCAGCGATTTCCGCTGCGGCTACTGCAAGCGTCTCCACGAGACCCTCGAGACCTTGAACGTGAAGGTCGTGGAGCGGCCTATCTCCGTGCTCGGCACCCGCCCAATCTCCGAAGCGGTCATTTGCTCGCCGGACAAGCGCCGGGCCGTCAACCAGGCGTATGACGGCGGGTCGATCACGACCGGCTCGGATTGCGACACCTCCGGCCTCGACGCGAACGAGGCCTTCGCTCGCCAGCACGGTTTCAACGGAACCCCCGTAATCGTCCGTGAGGACGGCGCTGTCGTCCACGGCTTCCGTCCGCGCGAATTCCTCGAAAGCTGGATCCAAGGGAGTGCATCGTGAACAGCAAAGCCATTCTCGCCGTCGCTGCCTTCGGAGGCCTCGTCTCCGGCTGTACCACCCTCGGTACCAATGTCAGCGGCAGCTTTCGCTGCGACGCCCCCGACGGGGTGTGCGCTCCTTCCACGGTGATCGACGACAGCGCGATCTCCCGTATCGAGGAGACGAGTTCGACCGATCTGCTCAACCCGGCCGGTCCGTACCAAATGGACGACGGGATCGACGCGCCGGTTCACAACACCGTCCTCGCAGCCGCACCGATGACGGCGACGAGCGCTCCGAGCTACGAGCTCGCGGTCGTCTTCCCGGGCTACACCGATGCCACGGGCATGAGCCACGCCCGGCGCACGGTCCGCACCGAAGCTGTCTTGCCCGGTCGCGGCGATGCGATGGACGCGATGGCTATGCGCGGCCGCCATCCGACCCGCAATCAGGGTCTTCTGGCTGCTGCGGAGAGCGCGCCTCCGTTTCTCGCCATCGCGCCGGACATTATCGGCGCTTCGCCGGGTCAGGCCGCGCAGCCGAGGGAGGTCGCGGTAGCGGCAGGACCCGATCCCATCGCCGCGATCGAAGCGCAGGTGTCGGAACGACTGGCGGCCCGCGAGACGAAGCCGCGGCGCCAGGCGGCTTCGTTCCCCGGCGTGGTGGAGTGAGCCGCTATGATGAAAGCATTCAGCAACATCGTGGACCTGGTAGTCGGCGACAGCCGCAAGCCTGAGCGCAAGTCTGCCCCGCCGCAGGTTCCCATGCTCGCGCATTATCTCGGCTATCGTTCCTACGACGAAGGCAAGCGCATCTTCCATCAGGTGCGGTCGAAGGGCTTCATCCTCGAGCTCGCGCCCCTTGTCGGCGCGAACGACCGGGTTAACGACATCATCAGCTCGCTGTTCTCGGACATTCTCCTGCCCGGAACCAAGTTCAGCGTGACCAACTATTCCTCGCCGCGCGTCGCGGAGAAGCTGCAGGACTGGGCTCTCCCGCGCTTCAAAGCCTCGGGTGTATTTCAGACGCTCGCGAAGCACCGCCTCGACAAGCTGCGCAACGGCGCGTGGTCGACGCTTGCGAGCGACGGTCCCTTCTTCGTCCGCAATTACCGCGTCGTCATGTCGGTTGGCGTCAGCCAAGGCTCCGGCCTCTCCACCGACGATCTGGTGACGATGCGTGACGGCATCGTTTCCGCGCTGGAATCGATCGACGTGCCGATCAGGCAGTTCGAGCCGACCGACCTGATCCGTTTCTTCGACGAGATATTGGCGCCCTCGACCGGGGCCGGCGACGAAGTGCCTGGCTACAACCGCTTCGATCCGATCAACGAGCAGTGCGTGCGGCGCGATCTCGTCACCCACGTCGAGAAGGATCGGCTTATCCTCCATGCGCAGTCGCTGCGCCCGACCGGCAGCTCTGTCGAGGGCGTACCGGAGATGAAGGACTTCGTCCCGGAGCGCTTCGATATCCGGACGATGGCGGTGCGCAACTTCCCGGATCGCTGGGCTCCCTGGGACACCCAGAAGATCATCGGCGATATCTTCAATCCGAAGCTCAACCTGCCATGCCCGGTTCTCCAGACGGTATGCGGAATCATCCCCGGCCAGGAGTCCTCGGAAAGCAAGGCAGGCTACAAGTTCGCGCGCACCAGCTCGCTTGCGGAAGGCAAGGGCGTGAAGCTCGTTCCGAAGCTTCGTACCGAGGCGGCCGAGTGGCAGTTCATCCAAGATCGTGTGAAGCAGGGGGAGAAGCTGGTCTCCTGCTATTACGCCGTCTCGATCCTCGCTCCGAAGGGACGCGGCGAGCCGTGCGAGCGGACCCTCAAGGCGCTCTACAAGGCGAGCGGATGGGATCTCATCGACGAAACCCACATCCAGCTGCCCGCTTTCATGGCGCACTTCCCGCTGATGCTCGCCGATGGCCTGGATTCCGATTACAAGCGTATGAAGCGTCTGCGCACGATGCGCTCCGCGAATGTTGCGGCGATCGCGCCCATTCAGGGCGAATATGTCGGCGGGAACATCCCGCACCTCCTGTTCGTCGGGCGGCGCGGTCAACCGCAGTTCTGGTCGCCGTTCCAGAATGGCGCCGGCAACCACAACGTCGCGATCGCCGGCAAGTCGGGGTCGGGTAAGTCGGTGCTGTTGCAGGACCTCACCGCCAGTTTCGCCGGCGTCGGCGCCAAGACGATCGTCATCGACGATGGTCGCAGCTTCGAGCACATGGCGAAGGCGCTTGGCGGCACCTTCACCGAGTTCAAGCTCTCGTCCGGTATCTCGATCAACCCGTTCCGGATGATCGACGAGGAGCTGGCCGAAGGCGACGACGACTATCTGGTCGACTGCCTCGCGATGCTGAAGTCCATCATTTCGCAGATGGCGCGCAACGAGACCCGGCTCAACGATACCGAGCGCGGTCTCATCGACCAGGCGGTAAATGCCGTGTGGGAAGCGCATGGTCGGGACGGAACGGTCGACCATATTATTGAGGCGCTCAAGCAGCCCGAGCATCCGTTCGCCTACGATCTGGCGACCTCGCTCCTGCCGTTCGCATCGACAGGCACCTTCGGGCGATTCTTCCTTGGCGATGCTAATCTGGATCTGTCGGCCGACCTCACGGTCTTCGAGCTTTCCGATCTCGCGACACGCGAAGAGCTCCGCGGCGTGGTCCTGACATCGGTCATGTTCATCGCTTCGCAGGTGATGCGCCGGATGGACCGTGCGATCCCCAAGCCGCTCATCATCGACGAAGCCTGGCAGATGCTGAAGGGCGGGGCGATGGCCGACTTCGTCGAGACCTATTCGCGCACCTGCCGCAAGTATGGCGGCTCGCTCATCACCGCCACGCAATCCATTCACGACTACTACAAGTCCGAAGGTTCGCGCGCCGCGCTCGAAAACTCGGATTGGTTCCTGATCCTTCAGCAGAAGGGCGAGACGATCTCGGACTTCCGCAACTCGGACCGGTTCGAGATGGACAACATGACCGAGGCACTCCTTCGATCGCTCAAACGCAACGGAGTGGACTATTCGGATGTCTTCATCCGCGGGCCGGACACGGAAAGCATCGGGCGGCTCGTGCTCGATCGCTATTCGGCCACCCTCTACTCTTCGAGCCCGGACGTCTTTGCCGACATCGAGGACTACGTCCACCGGGGCTTCCCAATGCACGATGCGATCGAGGCGGTGGCCTTTCCCGAAACCCATCAGATGCTGGAGGCGGCGGAATGAACGCTCAACTTCTCGCACACCGGGCGCTCACTCGCGCGCCGGTCGAACGAGGTCAGGACGCGATGGTCGTTGCCCTCCGGCTGACAGGGTGGATCGCCACGACCGTGCTTGCGACCCTGGGGGTCGCGACGCTCTTCTTCATCCTCCTCGGCAGCTTCACCCTGTCTGGGACCATGTTGCAGCTCGACAATCTCGCGGCGCGGTTCCTCGCCGCCGACGCGGCGCGGCAGGCGCAGTTCCAGACGATCGTCTTCACGGTTCTCGGCGGCGCCTTCGTTCTCATCGCTTTCTTCCGCCGTGCGAGCCTTCGCTCGGCATTCGACGTCGCTGGAGGTGACAATGACTGATCTGTTCGAAAACGCCGATCGCACGCCTGATGCTCCGGCGCGCAAGCCGAAGGCGGCCGTCGCAAAGCGCGGTTTCGCCGGTCTTTCGCCGCGAGAGATCGTCCTGCTCGCCGCTGCTGTTGCAATCTTCATGTGGGGAGCGTGGGTCACGAAGAACCTCGTTTCCGAGGATGGCGGCCGACAGGAGTTCGTGCAGCTCCAGCTACAGGGTATCATCGGCGAGTACCTCCAGGCGCAGGCTCGCTCGAGTTCCGATGAGCAGACGGCAGCGCAGGAGACGGCGGTGTTCATGGCCGCGCTGGACCAAACGGTCGCCGGACTTTCGAAAAGCGGGAAGGTGGTTCTCGTCCACGAGGCGGTGATCGGCGGCGAGGTCCCGGATGTGACGCAGAGCGTCAAGGCGGCCGTCTACGCGAAGGTGCCGCGCCCGCAGATCGCACAGGCGTCGCTCGATGTTCAGCAGAGCCAGGGCGCCCGTGTCGAACAGGAGATGCAGGCGTTCATGGCCGCCAACGGGGGAGGGCAGGGCGGTGTCCAGAACTGAAACCAGGCGCCTGTCGACCAAGAGCAAGCTCCTCGCGATTGCAGCGCTGTTCGGCGTCGGGACCGCGGTTACGTCGCTACAGCACTGGAGCGAAAGCCACGCATTCATGATTAACGCGACGGACTCGCTTCCGAACTGGGCCTTTCTGGTCGAGAGCGGCCGGTTTCCCGATCGCGGGGACTACGTGATCTTCCACCCGGGCCACGATCCGGTCACGCAGAAGTACTTTGGCGAGGAACCCGGAGCATTCGCCAAGATCGCTTTCGGCCTGCCTGGCGATGTCGTGACGCGGGAAGGCCGCGACGTGCTGGTCAACGGCGAACGCATCGCCTCGACCAAGCCACTCACGAAGAAGGGCGACGCCCTCACCGAAGGGCCCTTGGGGGTCGTGCCCGACGGTTGCGTGTTCGCGGCCACCCACCACAAGGACGGTTTCGACAGTAGGTATTCGCATATCGGCTTCGTATGCCGCGACCGGCTTGTGGGAACCGGAGTGGCGATCCTGTGAGGCACCGTCTCGCCATCGTCTCCTGCATCGCTGTTGCCGCGGCCGTATCAGCGCCCTCGATGCTGACCGCGCAGGCGCAGGATCACGGTCAGATGGGGCAGACCTGGCCGGTCATCGAACCCGACTTGCTGTCTGTCATCAAGGCCCGGCTCGATCATGCTCGCGAGACCGGCAAGCTGGAAGAGATGAACCAGCAATTCGCCGCGAAGGTGAAGGACCGCGTCATGCGCCCCGTTCCCGTCTCGGGCATGTCCCGCGCGGAAGAGACGCGGTCGTGGGAATTCGATCCCGCCATCGTGGTCGAAAATGACATCCGCGACCATCAGGGCAACCTGATCGCGGCGCGCGGCCAGAGGGTCAATCCGCTTGCTACCTCGGGTCTGTCGAAGAAGCTGGTCTTCGTCGACGGCGACAATCCCGCCGAGATCGAGTGGGCGCTTAGGCACGGATCGGACGAGCGCGCGAAGATCATCTTCGTCGATGGATCTCCGTTCGAGTCCATGAAGACCCACCAGCGCCGCTTCTACTTCGATCAGGAAGGCAAGCTCACCAGCCATTTCGGTATCCGGCACACCCCCGCTCTCGTTGAGGCGAAGGGGGATGTCTTGGTCGTCACCGAGACCGCTCTTCCGCGGAGGCCATCGTGAGCTCCTGGCGCGATCTGATCCCGGTTCCTCTTGCCGCTCCCGAAACGAGCGAACTGCGCTCCGCGCGGGTGCGCGTCATCGCGTCCTGCGTCGTGGTCGCGATGGCACTGCTCTTCTTCGGCCAGCTCCGCCAGCTCCTCGGCAACGCCGCTCTCCCCATTCTGGTCGCGGCGTTCACCTTTACCGTCGTCCAGGGCTGGGCATGGGCCAAGTTGAAGAATGCCGCCGACGACGCTTGGCTGTTCCGGGAGACGGACGATGTGGCGTAGGTGGCTTGCCGCGATCACCATGCTCGCCGCCTTCGCGCTTGCCGTGCCGGCGTCCGCGCAAGGGTTGCCTTCCGGGCCGGGGCGGTGTTCCGGATCGTTCGTTAACCCCATCACGGATGTGTGCTGGGGCTGCATGTTTCCCCTCTCACTCGGATCGCTGAAGATCTGGCCATCGTCCCGCGCTGACACCAAGAACCCTGATCTGCCGATCTGCGCTTGCGGAACCCCTGTTCCCCGCGTGGGGCTGGCGATGGGCTTCTGGGAGCCGGTTCGCCTTGTCGATGTCTCGACCAAGCCGTGGTGCTTTCCCAATCTTGGCGGCATCAAGCTTGATCCGGGGTTCTCTATCGGAAACGGCTACGCATCGAACTCATCCCAGATTGGCGGCCAGTCGCAGAACACTGCGAAGTACCACGTTCACTACTACATCTATCCGCTGCTCTATTGGCTCGAAGTCGTAACGGACTTCCTGTGCCTCGAAGCCAGCTCGTTCGACGTCGCATACATGAGCGAGATCGATCCGCTGTGGCAGGATGACGAACTCACGACCCTGCTCAATCCCGAAGCAGCGCTGTTCACCTCGCCGATCGCCCAGGCCGCCTGTTCGGCCGACTGCATCGCATCGAGCGCCAAGCTGCCCTTGGACGAGCTGTTCTGGTGCTCGGGTTGCCAAGGGCCGATGTACCCTATGAACGGCAACATCGGAGCGAACGTCGGCATCAAGCAGTCGGCGCGGCTCGCGGCCGAGCGCATGATCTACAAGATGCATCGCCAGGGTCTCGCATGGGGAACCAGCGGCTCTAAGGCGCTCTGCTCGAAGTACGTCATGCCGATCCTGAAGAAGAGCCAGTATCGCCTTCAGCAGGTCAATCCCACACCGATGGTCAGCGGACGTGAGAGCTGCTCTCCGATCGGCGCCACCACCATCCTGCCGAAGTCCGGCCAAGTTTACCCGGTCAAGGGAGAGGACGTGGGGTTCCTCCTTTGGCGCAAGCGCAATTGCTGCGTGCTGTAATCGGAAGGACCGCCCGTGAACCGTAAGATCGCCTTCTCCCTCGCCGGTTTCAGCCTTGTGGGCTGCGTCACTGCCGTCCTCGCTCAGACCACTGATGGCTTCGATCCGCAGGCAATCGAGGCACGCGCCGGGGAGTTCCAGGAGGATGCCCAGGCCCTGTTCGATTACGTCACTGCGAACGGCGAGAAGCACCAGGAAGAAGCTCAGACTGTCGTTCAGGACGGATACGCGTCGATCGAAGGGCTCGACGTGTCCGGCATCGCTGGCGGGGACGGGCCGTTCAACTTCGACGAGATGGTCGCCGGCGCCAAGGCAGGCATGGCCAATCCGGACGGCGCGCCTCTGTTCATCGCGTTCGCAAGCCTTTCGATGCCGGAAGAGGCGCTGGCGAAGATGATCGAGGATACGACGAAGGCGGGCGGCGTGGTGGTGTTCCGTGGCTTCGCGGCCGGAAACCCCCAGGCGTTCATCACCGGGATCCGCAACGTCGTCGACCAGGCCGGCGCAAGCAACGTCGCTATCGATCCGCGACTGTTCCGCTCGTTCCGCGTCGATCGGGTGCCGACCTACGTCGCACTCTCCAGCGATTTCGAGCCTTGCGACCAGCTCGACTGCGTGACTGCCCCGCCTCCGCATGATCGGATCGCAGGCAATGTCAGCGTCGGTTATGTCCTCGAGACCTTTTCGAATGCCAACGGCCCGGGCGCTCCGGTCTCGCGCGTCGCGCTTGCCAACTACCGGTCGGCGCGGTGAACCTGCGCGGCCTCGCCCTTGCATGTGCCGCGCTCGTGGCGACGGGTCAGCTTGCGCACGCGCAGATGACCTCGTCCGATGCGCGGGCAGAGGGCGAGGCGCTCGGCGAAGGTGTGCGCGATGCGACGAACGGTTCGATCCTTGCCAACGGCGCGGAAGCCGGTGTGCCGACATATGGCGGAACGAGCTTTCCATCGCTGGACTACGCCGACGATGCGGTCGGGCTGACCACGGCGGGCGAGGCGCAGCGCTATCAGCAGGACTACCGGGTCGTGGTCGATCCCTACCGCAAGGTGGTTGACCCGGCGACGATCGACCTTTCGGCGGCATCGGCGATCGAGGCGGATCCGGACACCTACCTCGGCCCCAGCGGCGCTCCAGGCGGGTCCACCGGTTCGTGTAACCCGCTACCGCTTGGGGGAGGGGGCTCCACGACCTATCTCGAAAGCTGCAACCAGGGTTCGCAGCCGTTCGACGAAGCGAGGACCTGCAAGGCGCCTCTCGTGGTCCAGACCCAAGGCACGCGGTATTGGGAGTACCAATGCTCCACCGGCTTCATCAAATACCAGACTAGCGGTCCGTACTGCGATATTATCCAGCCTGATCTCGATGCGGGAAGCTGCCGTGTCATCGATCGGGAGCGCATCGGCGAAACCTGCCTTCAGTGGGGCGGCAGGGATGGGCGGTGGTGCACCGAGCCAGGCGATCCCGTCTATCGTGAAACCTACAGCTGTCCTTCCCAGCTCAGCATTCCGGGGGGCGTCGAACGCAATTCAGTACGGATCGTCAGCGAGGCTGTCGACGAAGCGCAGTGTCAGGCCACGATCGGCACGGCGTCATGCTCTCTTCAGAGCGAAACCTGCACCGCGCCGAACGAGACGCGCGTCATCAACGGATTGTCGGTGACGCGCCCGTGCTGGGAGTGGAGCCGCACCTATCAGTGTCAGGGATTGCTGCCCGCCAACGATTGCGCTGCTCTCGAGGCCCGCCCCGAATGCTCGTTCAGTCACGACGAATGCCTGAGCTACGACACCGACGGCACGACCTGCAATGTCTACGATCGCTGGTTTCAGTGCACGACGCCGGATACCGGCGCACCGCCCCCGCCGGCCTATGTATGCGCCGGCGATCTCTACTGCATCGATGGGGAATGCACGACCGTCACGCGCGAGGCGTCGACGGAGTTCAAGGACGCGATGGTCGCCATGAACGTCATGGGCGAGCTCAAGGATGGGTTCGATCCGAACCAGTTGAAGATCTTCAGCGGCGAGAACCTCAAATGCACGAAGAAGGTGTTCGGCCTGTCGAACTGCTGCAGCGGGAAGGGCGTTCCTCTCCTGACGCCGTGGCTCTGCAACAGCCAGGATCGCGATGTCGACAAGAAGGACGACGCGGGCCTGTGCCACTATGTCGGCACCTATTGCTCGGACAAGATCCTCGGGGTCTGCGTCACCCGCAAGCAGTCATACTGCTGCTACGGGAGCAAGCTGGTCCGCATCCTCAACGAGCAGGGCAAGGCGCAGCTCGGGATGCAGTGGGGCAAGCCGAAGGAACCCGACTGCGAAGGCTTCCTGATCGCTCAGTTTCAGCAGCTCGATCTCAGTCGGATGGATTTCCGCGAGGTCTACGCCGAATTCGTCGACGCGGCAAAGCTGCCGGACGAGATCGAGATGTCGATCCAGATCCAGACCAAGATCGAGAACTACTACAACACGAACGGGGGGACATGACGTGGCGGGTGGCGAAGTCATCGCTTTTGAAAAAGGGGATCCATTCCCCGCGGCCGAAGTGCTCGATCTGGCCATCAGCGTGGCGATCGGACGCGATCTCGCTGCCAGCGAAGAGGAAATGTTCTCGCGCATCCAGGACTGGTTCCTGCGTCCGGCGTCGCGCCCCGAATTCATGGCTTCGATCGGTCGTCTTCTGGAGCGTGGCTGGATCTCGCGCAGAAGCGGAAGCGAAGGTGATTTCGACTTCTGCCTCACAAATGCCGGCGTCGATGGCGCCACGACGCTTTCGGGTGGGATGATCCGCATGATCGATCGCGGCCGCGGCCACTTCAAGACCGCCTTCCTACTTCAAATGCTCGAACTCGACAAAGGGAAATGCTCATGAACAAGCTTGCTTTGCTCAGCCTTGCGGCCCTCGTCGCCGCGGCTACGGCCCCTGGTTTCGCGCAGACCGCCGATCCGGCGTCGCAACGCGATTCCTTCTACTGCGACGAACGCAAGCTCGGCTCGTGGTTCTACTGCAATTCGGAAAAGGTGAAGCGCGAGGCGAGAGAGCGGCAGCAACAGCCCGCTCAGGCTGCGCCGGCCGTTCCCGCCGTCGAGCGGATGGCGGCGATCACTAAGCAGCTGGACGAGCTCAAGGCTCTGGCGATCCTCGAACCGACGTCCGACAACATCGTCAACTACATCCGCTTCCAGCGCGAGCAGCTCGATCGGGCGTCGACCTTCGCCGACACGTGGAGCCGGTCGATCTGGCAGAACCCCGAGCTCGATTACACGCTCGAACGGCCGGTCGGGACTCTGGCCAAGCAGACCTGGCTCACGGACCGGCGCGACCAGCGCGAGGGCTCGATGCAGGCGCTGACCCAGCGATACGGGGTCTTCTACTTCTACTCCTCGAGCTGTTCGGCGTGTCGCACGTTCTCGCCCGTCATGCGTGCCCTTTCGGACAATTACGGCCTCGAGGTCCTGGCGGTGTCGATGGATGGCGGTCCAAACGAGGTCTTCCCGAACTATGTCGTCGACAGCGGGCAGTATCAGCGGATGGGCCTTCAGGGAGGGACCGTCCCGGCGATCGTCCTCTTCGATACCCAGACCAAGCAGCCGATCCCGATCGGCTACGGCGTCATGGCGGCCGACGAAGTCATGCAGCGCATCTTCTATCTCACCCAAATCGAGCCAGGGAGCGATTACTGATGTCTACTCGGACGAGAGGCGGCATCGCCGCCCGTTTCGCAAAAAGCGCCGGCGTCGCTCTGTGCGCACTGGCAGCGACGGGGATGGCCGCAGCGCCGGTCAACGCCCAGGTCGGTGCGGAGCTCAACGACTTCTTCAACGACATGGGCGCGTCGGCGAACGCGACGGGCCCCACGGCCTATCAGGGCCAGTCGGCGGGCTACTACTCGGGCGGCAACATCTGGACGCGGTTCCCGCAGAAGAGCGTGAATCCCGTCAACCTGCAGCTGCCGTCGATCAAGGCGGGTTGCGGGGGCATCGATGTCTTTTCGGGCAGCTTCTCCTTCATCAACACGGATGAGATCGTGGCGATGTTGAAGGCCACGGCCAACAACGCGCTCGGCTTTGCCTTCCAGCTCGCGATCAAGTCGATCAGCCCGCAGATCGCGTCGACCATCGAGGAGATGGCGCAGAAGGCCCAGCAGATGAACCAGTTCAACATGAACAGCTGCGAGACCGCGCAGAACCTCGTCGGTGGTCTGTGGGGGAAATCGGACCGCATGTCCTCGGAGATCTGCAAGTCGATCGGCAACAGCCAGGGGCTCTTCTCCGATTGGGCGAAGGGCCGGCACGAATGCGGAACCGGCGGTCAGCGGGAATCGACGATTGCCGCGAACAGCGACCCGACCATTCCTTCCGAAAGCTACAACTTCACGTGGGAAATGCTCAAGCAGAGCTACCCCAGCTTCTCCGACGAGTTCCGCGAATATCTCATGACGTTCGTCGGCACGGTCATCTACTACCAGGACGGCGATCCAAGCGGCAAGCGCGGCTATCAGTTCGTCGGGTCCGGCGATCGTGCCTTGCTTACGGCTCTCCTCGACGGAACGAACTCGGTCACGATGCTCGACTGCCGCGGCGATGACAAATGTCTCGAGCCGGTGACGCAGACGATGAGCGTAAGCCAGGCTCAGGCGCTCAAACCGCGCGTCCGCGCGATGATCGAGAGCATGAACGGCAAGGTGCGGTCCAACGCCGCTCTTACGACGGACGAGATCGGCCTGCTCGGCGCCACCACCATCCCGCTCTACAAGATCATCTCGGTCAACGCGGCAGCGACGCTCGGCGGTATGACCGATAACGAGATGAACGATCTGGCAGAGATCGTTTCGATGGATTTGCTCGATGCTCTGGCGCAGCAATATTACGGCTACGCCTCGAGGGGGGTCGGCACTTTCCAGAACGCGAACGAGGAGGCACTGTCGCAATGGCGGGAGCAGATCACCTCCGTGCGCGCGGTCCTCGATACTTATTCCAAGGGCATGAACCAACGCTTGGATCGGACGCACCACGTCGTTCAGCGCGCGGTCTTCTTGGAGAGCACCCTGCGCAACAGTCTCTCTCCCCAAATGTCGGCAGCGCTGTCCTTCAGCACGTCGCTGTCGAACCAAGGCATCCAGTAAGGGTCACGAGCGATGATGGAGATCTTCACGATCGGTGGCGGCGAGTACATCGTCAACGTCCTCAATGCGGTCAGCGCATGGACGGGGGGAGGGGGCTTCCGATCCCTCCTCCGCGTCGTCATGGTTATGGGTCTCATCTACTCGCTGCTGATCGTCGCCTTCAGCCTCAACTGGCGCGCCTGGCTCAACTGGTTTCTCGGTGCCACGCTGATGTACGGCGCACTGATCGTTCCGACCACGACCGTGAAGGTTACGGATCGCCTCAATCCTAGCCTGGCCCCTGCGACTGTCGCCAACGTGCCCGTCGGACTGGCTCTCATCGCCTCTGTCAGCTCGACCGCCGGTGATTGGCTGACGAGAACGGCCGAAACGGTTTTCACGATGCCCGGCGCGCTTCAGATGTCCAACAACGGCATGATCTACGGGGCGCGGCTATGGGACCGCACACGGGATTTCTCGATCCGCGATCCCCGCATCAGCGCCAACCTGGAGGAGTATTTCAAGCAGTGCCTGTTCTATGACATCCTGCTTGGCCATGAGTCATTCGATGCGATCGCGAACTCCAATGACATCCTAACAGAGATGGGTCCCGGTTCGCCAGCGCGCGGAATGAAGTGGATTCCCGCCAGCGGTTCTCCGACGATCGTAAGATGCCAAGATGGGTACAACAGCCTCCAGAGCGGCATCGTCACCTACACCGATACACAGCTCGAGGAGGAAGGCCGAAAGCTTTTCCCCGGTCTGACCCCAGCGGCGGCACGCGCGAAGTTGATCGCCGATCTCCCCGTTATCGCGAACCAGTTCCACGGCAGCAGCCAGACAGCTCAGCAGATCTTCCATCAACGCTCGCTGGTGAGTGCCTTCCTCGAAGCTCGCGCCAACCTCGGCGCGGCGGACGGCGACACCTTTGCGATGCTCCGGGCAGAGGAGCAGGCACGCAACACCTACACCTCGATCACACAGCAAGCGATGACATGGGTTCCGCTTCTCAACATCGTGCTGACGGTGGTCTTCTACGCGATGTTCCCGGTCATCTTCCCTCTCTTCCTGGTTCCGCGCACCGGGGTGACCGCCCTGAAAGGATACTTCACCGGGTTCTTCTATCTCGCTGCATGGGGGCCGCTCTATGCAGTGCTGCATATGTTCATCATGGACCGTGCCTCGGACTCCCTGAATGCAACAGCGCCGGGTGGAATCACGATGGCGGGAATGGCAGGCATCGATGCGGTCAATGCCGATACGGCGACGATCGCCGGCTTCCTGATGATGTCGATCCCGTTCCTCGCCGCCGGCATGGCGCGCGGAGCGATGGCCGTATCTTCCCAAGCGACGTCGATGCTCGCGCCGGCACAGGGTGCGGCCGAAGCTGCGGCCGTCGAGCGGACGACGGGCAATTATTCCTACGGGAACGAGAGCTACATGAACCTGTCGAGCTTCAATCGGCAATCCAACCAATGGAATACCGCACCGTCGTTCACGGGCGGTGCCGCGGTCATGTCCACTGTCAATCCGAACGGGACTCTGACGAAGACTACAGCGGACGGCTCGATCGTCTTCGACACCTCGCCAGGCATGAGCCGTCTGGCATTCGGATCGTCCCTGTCCTCGTTCAACAACGCCGAGAGGCAGCAGACGCTTTCCGAACTCGAGACGGCACGCAACACCCTCACCGAAGAGCGGTCGAGGGCTGTCTCGTTTCTCGACCGGACGTCCACCAGGCAGACGAGCGGTGTTCGCAATGCGAGTGGTTCGGAAAGCTCAGCCGGTTATCGCTCCGGAGAGAACACGCAGCGGTTCGACAACCAGTCGATGGACGCCCGTGATGGTGTAAGCGAGAGTGACCGCATTACCACGACGTCTGGCAATCAGCAGACACAAACCGATAGACTCGAAACAACGCGCGGTGGAAGCATCGGCGTTGGAGCTGGCGGCGGTCGAGGAGGCAGTGGCCAGCGGGGCGGTGGTGGCCGTCCTGGCATCAGTGGCGGCGTCCAAGCGGGCATTTCGGGACAAGGTGTTTACGTCGACAGTGTTGATAGGGGTGGCCGTCGAGACCAAGCGAATGGCTTCGATTCCTCCACGTCGGATAATCGTTCTAATGGATCCAACGTCACACAAGACAGTGGGACGTATTCTCAGAGCGGAAGCTTCAACAGGAGCGAGGCCTACACCGATAATTCCTATTCCCGCGAGCGGGCACTCGAACAGATCCGCAGGATCGATGAGCGCATCGCAGCGATCGACGAGACTGCAACGTCTCTCAGCAACAACACCTCGACGCGCGATGGTGTTGGCGCGAACGTGAATTTCGATATGAGCCAGATTGTCGCAAGCCGGTACCAGGAAAAGGCGTCGGAGATGGGCATAACCGCTCCCAGTCTCGCGCGGACGGATTATTCGCCCCAGGAGCAGGCCGCCTACGATCTCGTCGCTCGAGAAATTATCTCGGATTACTACGATCAGCGAGTGGCACCCTATCGCGATCTCATCCCAGAAAGCGGCAGCATTGTCGGAAATGTCTCTGGTCCCGGAAACTTCACAGAGGCCGACCTGCGTGGATCTGCGCCACGGCCTTCGCACGGCGGTTCGCGCAGCCTCGTTAGCGGGTCATCCGACAGTTCGGTCGAGGACAGGATCGACGAAGGGGGAAGCTCTCTTGGTGATCGGTACGAGGCGAACGGCCAACGCTATGGCCAACGTCGACAGGAGTTCGAAAAGGACCGCGGAGCGCCTGGCGGGTCGGAAGAACGCTTTGATCGGCGGTTCTATGACCGAGATCAAAGGTGACGCTATTTCGATCGCGAACAGCTACAGGCTCAGAAGCGCGACGACTAGAAACGTAAGCGCGAGTGCCAGAGTAACCAGCGAGTTGGTCTTATGATTACCGTAAGAACGAGGATCTTCAAATTCGTCGAGAACGATGCTTTCATCTCGCATCGATGCTCCACGTGAGGGGTCGCCCGTCTTTACGGCATATTCTATCGGGCCGTCATTCGCATAAGGGTCGAAGGTATCCACGATATTCTCCTGATTTGAGCGTAGCATTTTTGGTCATAACTTTCAACGGCTGACCGAATGCTTCGTTCAAAATCAGATGGGGTAAGACGCTACGGATTCCTTGCTGACAGATGGTGCCAAATGATAGTTTCTGACAAATGCAAACCGGAGAGAAGGGTGAGGCAAACCTTGTGAACGAAAGTCTTTCCAAGATCGATGCGACTTATATCGAGCTTCGGGAGCGCATTCTCTTCGGCGAGCTGGCAGCAGGTGCGCCAATGTACGCTGAGGATATCATGCGGTACACCGGCGTGTCGCTTTCCATGGCTCGCCAATTATTGCTCTCGTTGGGTGCTGGCGGATATCTGAAGAAGTCTGGACGGTCCTACGTCGTTTCGACGTTTACCAAGGAACAGGTCGAGGAATGGCGCCTGGCGCTGTGCGCCATCGTCGAAATTGGGGCGCTGAAGCTTGCGCTGACGGGGGCCGAAAAGATCGATGAAGCCGCGGCGTTTCTCAATGCGCATGTACGCGGCATCGACGTGCGAAACGAGCGCTTCTTCATAGGCGCGATGGCGCTAACCACCTTCGTGCTCGGCGGCTCGCGCAGCACTCTCTCGCAGCTCGTCGAGCAGTTCATCCCGCAGGCGTTCTTCCGGCTCCTTTGGATTGCCGACTCCTATGCCGAGAGAACCGGATTCCTGGTCGAGGCCGGCGATCGGTTTCTCAGCGCCGCAAGGTCAGGCGATCTGGAGGGGACCAGACAGTCTGTCCGATTTTTCTTCGATGGGACCGCGCCATCGCTCTACACACTAATCGACAATATGGCGGGGGGTTCGTTTCCGGCAAACGAGAAGACTGACGGTTTCCAGACGATCGAGCTGCAAATCAGCGGCGTGCCAACCTATGCAGGAAGCAGTCGTTCTTCGACGCCGATCCTCCGGCCGATCTGCGATGCAGGGAAACTGGCCTTTGCCCTTTGAGTCTCGTTAGCTCAGGCTTCGACGGGCATCTTGGGGTGGAGGCGCATGGCTGTAGCAGCAGCTGCGCAATCGCGAGGAGGCGTGGAGCAGATCGTCCGGATCATGCTTCCTGCCGATGTCACCATGCCTTTCAAGTCGTCGTTATCAAGGCGACGCGCTTGAGCATAGGCGAGGGCAGCGGTCGCTCGTTTTGCGTACTCTTCGAGAAGATGTACCTCGCCCGTTGCAGCGACCACGGACAGCATCAGCTTCTGATGCGCCAATGACGATGCGAGAGGTTTCCCAGCCCGAGCAGTTTGTTCGAAGGTCTTCTCTCTCTTGAGGAGCTCAGCGCGCGCGGCCGCGCAATCCAGAGATGCGAGGCGGATGATCGCCGTGGCTTCAATGCCGGCAAGGGCGGCCATTTCGTCGTCGATATACGGTGACGTAGGCTTGAACCATTTGAACCGCATCAGGTCGCTTTGAATGAAGCCGTGCGATCGCAGGCTGTCGAAGGCGTAATTGCCCCAAGAGGCATCCCGGCCACATGCTTCCGCGATACTGTCAGGATTGGGTGCTCCAAGCGAACCTGGTTCTTTAATCAGCGATCGGCGAAGCTTCTCGATGTCGGAATCCGCGCTTTTCGCCATCTTCTCGACAGCGGACCTATAAAGCTGGTCGACTCCCTGTTCCATTGGCGGACTCTATCAGGATCTTGCGATCCATCAATCTCGATCGGGCCATTCGCCGCCAGCCAGTTCCTTTTCGTAGTTCGCGATCCGCTTCCATTCAATCGCTGTCTCGTCGAAACGATCGTAGTCGAGAACACGGGCGCAGACCTTGTCCAGCTCTGCAGGATCGTCCGGAAGTTTGCCTTCCTGGCGATACTTGTGGACCGCATGGAGCAGCCTCTGCAGATCGGCGTAATGCTCCACGGAATGCGCCCCCTTGGAACTTTCTATCGAAGAACCTTGCTTAAAAAGATGTCAGTGTCGAGACTTCTTGTTCGATTCCTGATCCCTGTTCTATTCTGGCTCGCCGCTCAGAAAGCGGGCCGTCGCGCTCGATTTCGCGCGTAGCTTCTTCCCGTAGCGTAAGATGGTTCCTGGAGATGTCCAGCGCATCGCATTGGTGATCGCCACCCCGTCGGCCCCGAGCGCGATGAGATCGTGGGTCAGGCCAACCCGTAACGAGTGGGATGATATCGTCTTTAGCGCCTTGACGATGTCGTCCTTCTCGACCTCGATCAGGCCATCGGCCCATGCGCGCTCGACCAGGCGCTTGTAGATCGCGTTGACGCCCTGCGTCGTCAGCGGGTTGGGGCCGACCGTGTAGACGGTAATCGCCGGCGTCGCGGCTTGGCCGACAAGCCGCTCCTGATAGTGCCGCGTATGTCCGGGGATGCTGTCCCACGCCTGAGCGGCGATCGCGTCCTTGGCCTTCTTGCGCGTGACATGGATCCGCCTGAACATCACCCCTTCCTCGATCTCCGCCGCCTCCAACCACGCCTGCAGACGCCGGACCGCATCGACCGGCATCCACACTTCCGCGCCTTCCCCATCCTGATCTGTCTTGGAGAAGGGCACGGTTAGCGTGCCGGTCCCATCAACGTCGACTTCAAGGTCCTCGACTATGGCCGCTGTCAGCTCACTGACGCGCAGGCCGCCGTAGTAGCCGACCGAAAGAAGGGCTGCATCGCGAAGACCCGGAAGCGTGCTGTCGCAGCACTCGAGCAGCGCCTCGATGGTGATGGGCGAGCTGGTGCCAGTACGGCTTTCTCCGACGCGGATCGCGGCCGCCTGGCGTTGCTTCTTCTTTTTGCCGATCGCGACCAGCGTTTGCCGGACCATGCGGTCGCGCGGACCCTCGGGTGCGACGCCGAGCATATGATGCGCCTTGGCGATGCTGGAGATCCGCCGGACGATCGTCGCCGGCTTCGCCTTGGCCTTCACCTTCGCCTCGATGTAGCGCACCAGCGTTACTGGGTCGGCCGGGAACGCCACGCGTCGCTCGGCGAGGCACCAGTCGACGTAGCAGTCGAGGTCGGCCGCCGCCGCAATCTTGCTGTTCAAAGCCATCGCCTTGAACTCAGCTTCGAAGCGGTCCTGGCTGATATGTTCGAGGGTGCCGTCGGCGCCGGCCGCGAGCGCCTGCGCGATGCGCAGCTCCGCCTGCAGCTCACGGTCGATCTTCTTATTCTTGCCACGCGGCTGCGGCACCTTGCGCGACTGGTCGTGAACGATAATTTCGGAAGCGCGGCGCTCGGGCATCGGTGGGGCTTTCTCGTAATTGCGGGACCGCTATCGCAAAAAAATGCCCAGCCCCGCAAGACCGCACTTGCTATAAACCGCAATTATAGAAACTGAGCCTGATTGCACGTTTTAACGTGCTTGTCGCGTTTCTTTAACCACCGGACTGGACCGTCAATTCGTTTTCAGCAGTACCGATTTTGCGTAATGAGCGGACCGAACATACCTCCTGGCGAGACGGGATAACGCATGCTCGTGCGTCGCCGACCTTATTGTCTGACTCTGTAGAAATGGCCCAGACACCATGCTCTATAATAATCGAGTGATCGCCGACTGCTGCCGCCCTGCCTTGCGTCCATCGTTAATCGTTGCTCGATCGCTGACAGGATTGCTTGCCAATCCTCGCGCCCGGAGATTAAGCGTCCAAGCATATGCCCTGCGCAGCGACCTTGCTCATGAAATGGCAGGGACGACTCCCACAATAACTCCATAGCACTCAAAGCGGCGAGAATATGCGAGCGCATATCCGCGTCCGTCCCGCCGAGATACGCGGCGGCAGCCTGAAAATAGCCGTATGTCGGCTTGGGGCCCTTCTCGGCTATTGCGGCTAGGTTCTTGCCACTCAACGACACGTGGCCGTGCTTCCAGACAGCCAGATTAGCGACGATCGAACACTCTTCAATATCGTCGAAAAGCTGATTTTCGGCCAAAACCGTAACTGTTGGCTGCAACCAGGCGCTACGGGCCACGCCGAGCTCTTGCGCCATCTGACGAAGGTTGAGCTCGTCAGACAAGAGCGTGCAAACTTTGGCACGTGTCAGTAGGATGGGGTCGATCAAAAGGTCCGCATCGCGCGCGATGACACCGAGACTCGCACCGGAGAACTCGTCATCGTTGACCGGGCAAACTTCGCAATGTTCCTGAATCACCGAGATACCCGCATCGATCTTCTCGAAGATTTTTTGGCTTTCTTCCGCGCTTTGCTCGGTTCGGACATACTGCCCGTCGAGGTAACCAATTGTGCCGTGATCATGCTTTGAAGACAGTTCGCTCTCGCTGCGCATCTGCAGGAATTCGTCGAAACTCGATTGCGGGAGGTAAAGCGTGCCGAACCAGTCCTGTAGCGCAGGAAGCATGCCGAACTGCATCGCTCGCCACGCTGAGAGTGTATCCAGGACCGCGCCTTTTCCCCTACCCGTTCGGACAATTTTCTCGGCGTGGACTCGCTCTGCGCCTAAACCGTGGCAGGTTCTGATTTCCTTGCCGCTTCCGGCGATGTGTTCGGCCATTCCGACGACGCTACGTCGATACATCGGAGCAAGAACGCAAACCGGGATGGGGTGTTGCTCGTAGATGTCGAGCATGCCTTGAGCATGATCCGAAGAACTTTTCGCGATGTCCAAGACGGGCGATACATCGTTGCCCTTCATCTTGATCGTGAACATGGAGGTTTCTTCGGGAAAACGATCGGCGTGGGTGGCCATGATGTCGTGCAGAAGCCAGATGGCCTGATGCTTGAGCTCGGTTAATTCATATTCCCGATCCGGTCCGACCGCCTGCGGATAGCTGAACCGCTCGCCAACCTTCTTGCCGGTGACCAATTTGGCTAAAGGGTGATCGAGTGAGAAGCAGCGGACCTCGGGAATTTCTTCATCGGTCAGAATGCCCTCGACATCATCGTCGCCATCGATGCCGCGCAAATGGAACCAGAGGTTTTTCCGGGCTCTCGGGATCTTCGTGATAGCGTCCGGGAGGTTCCGATCAAAGAAGATGAAGCCAGGCCAGCTAACCGCGACTTCGCGCACATCGCGATTGTGGGCAGCCAATTCGAAGCCGAGTTCAAGGCCCTTTTCTGCGTCGATATCCTGCCGAAAGATCTGAGCAAGGCGTAGCTGTTCGAGGACATGACCTTCAAGCTTCGAAGGATCGAGTTTCCTGATGTGGTCACGCGCCGCGCGCAGGTTATTTCTTCGATGCAATGCTCCGTGAAGGAGAAGATGCCCCCGCAGGTCAGAGGGGCGCGCCGCTATCGCCTTGCGGGCATACCGTTCGGCCTCTCGAAGGTCTCCGCGATTATATTGGGCGGCGGCCGCAAGACGAGCATACCCGTTCTTCACGATAATGCTATCGGGCAATGATCGGAAAAAAGCGGCCGCACCCTGCGCGCGATCGGCGTTGGCGTATGCCATCGCCAACCATGTTAGAGCGGGTGTGTCGACTTCGTTCGCCACATACCCCGCTAGTGCGTCTATAAGCTCGGACCACTTATCGTTAAGAAGGCATAGATTGGCGAACATGAGACGATGCGCGTAGAGAATGTCTTCCTGCGCGAGCGAATGTGCGGTCTCGAAAACCTCTTCGAAGCGCTCCGGTGAATGCGCGCTCAGAAAGTCGGCCACCATGATGTGCACTGGAAGCGATTCCGGCCAGGCAATGAGGAGCTCTTCGGCGTCATCATCCGTCGCCACCGGATCCTCGGACAAGAATTTTGCCCGAAACACCATCGTGTCGAATTGCTCGAGCAATTCACCCTTGAGGTCGTCGCGCCGCGGCACGGTCCCATAATCAAGAATTTTCTGCCACTCGCCTACCGCCGACCAGATGTGGAGCAGGAGAGAAGTCTTCTCCGCGCTGTCCTGCAAACCGAGCGCGTGTGCCTCGGCCTCCTCCATGTTCTCCTCGTCGAGTGCCGCATGAGCCGCAACGGTCAGGACGCGGCGATCGCTCGGAGCGATCTGCAGAAGCTGCATCGCCACCTTTTTGGCGTCGTCAGGACGGTGAAGCGCTCGATGGAGCGTTACAAGATTGCACCCGCTGGTAAGGTAGGGGTCCTGCTGGGCGTTGTCGTACTGTCTGACTTTCTGCCAGTACTCGGCGAGTAGACGTTCGGCTGTCTCCAGATCTTCACGGCTTTCGGGGTCACGCAGAGGCGATTGGCGAAACTGCCCATCGCCGATCCGCTTCTCAAGCAACGCGTCCGCGGCCAAGCGTCGCGCATCAACGTCTTCGGGATCGTCCTGCCATGTTTGCAGGGCTCGTTCGATGAAATCGTCCCGGCGGTCTCGATGCCTCAGAAAATGACATTCATAGGTTCGAACGAGAGTGTGTACGAGCAATGAAGCCGGCACGATTTCGTAGGGATCGACCCCGTCGCCAAGAAACATGGCAGCCTGGAAAACGAAACCTGCTGCATGCTCGTCATTCTGATCATTTTCGAGCCGCGTTCTTGCGGCCTCGAGAGACTCATCAAACCGTTCGAGCAGCTGCAGCCCCAATATCCGGTTGGTCGCAATGCGATCGTCGTCGGGATAGATTGCATACGCTTCGAGAAGGCAGTCGCCGGCGCGCTTCTCGTCACCTAACCTGTGATGGGCCAGGCCGATATTAGCTCGTATTCGCGCACGAACCCGTGGCTCATCAGCCGATGCCAGCGAGTTCTCCAACTTCGTTAGAAGCTCGAAAGCAGTCGCGACCCGGCCCTCGTTTAACATGTCTCGATAGGTGTCGATCTGCGCATCCCAATGCGTCAGCAATTGCTGACCCTTCGCCGCGTCGACCGTAATGCTCTGCAGAAGGACATGGCTCTGATGTTGTATCGACAAACTTTGATCGAGCTTCGTGTGTGCTCGTGCTGACTGCGCGAGTTGCTCCTCGCCCATGTCGGCAAGTTTTTGGGCCATCGGACTACTACCCGGATCGAACGCGTCGAGCGCCCTTTGATCCTCGGCAATGCGATCCTGAAGCGTGTTCCAGCCCCATATTTGGACGTCGATGTTTCGGCCAGCGGCCGCCTGCTCCTGCGACAGCTTCGCGGCGATTTCATCGTAAGTGATATCGTCGTCCGCAGTCGTGACGATAAAGAATTCCGCGAGCGCGGGGGTGAAGGCAATAGCCTTTGTCAGTTCCACCCGGGCTTCGGTTTCGGTCAGCTTACGTTTGGTCGTGCGCAGCTTGCATTGGATACCGACAGGCTGCTTTGCATCGCGATCGCGTCTGCCGAAGACGTCGATGCCTTTCTGGTTCTTTCCGGTCTTTGCGACCCTTTTGGTGTTGGGATCGCCGAGGATACCGCGAAAGAGAATGGCGATATTCTGCTCGAAGGTCGTGTCGTCCGCGGGTATTGGAATTACGGTTTGCGTGGTCATCACTCGCGCAATCCCATGGCGCGCAACCAGGCATCGACCTGACCAAAAGCATCCTGTTGCCACTCATCCGCGTCGCGGCCGTCGAGCACGTCTGTTTCGGCAACGAAATTTCGGACGGACGTCGGTCCGTAGCTTTCCACCGTTTCGAACTTGGAATCGATCAGCTTGAAGCCGACGATCCCGCTTGCCTCGTCCAGCAAGGGACGACAGGCCTCCGCGATTGCCGGGACGCCCCCAGGGTAGTTCCTGATCGCGTAGTACACGTCGTAGGCGTCTTTCTCCTTCTTGCGACCGTCGAGTGCATGTCCTTTCATCGCCAGAAAGGCGGGGATTGTGCAAACCGCTATGCGAACCCGGTTGGTGCCGCCGGAGGGCATCGTCCCGGTGACCTCGATAACCTCCTGATATGTCACTCCCAGATCCGCGCCATCGGCTTTCTGGACCGCGAAACCTTCGATCAGTTTCGGCCCCTTTTTCGATACCACGGCATCACGCGGCATGAGGAAGTCGACGATTACCCTGACCGGCTTTTCGCCGTCCTGAAGATCGATCACGCGTTGCAGCTGAAAACGCGCCAGCGCTTCCGACTGCTCGTAGCCGTTTTCGAGCAAGGCATCGACAAGCAGACTGTATTCACCATCGCCCAATGCTTCGGGATCGAGATCAAGATCGAGGTCCTGCGTGCCGACATGCGGCATCGCCGCTTGATCGAGGAGGAGCCAAGGTACCGACCCTCCCACGATAGTATATTTGCCGCGGTAGCTGCCGAGTATCTGACCAATCTCGATGATGACCGACCGCACCGCCGCAGTGGAGCGGCTGTCGTAGTCTGCGGCTGATCTGGGCTCGCGCCGGTTCACCATTGCAACACCTCGGCGCGCAGATGCTCCGCCGCCTCCCTTCCTCGCTCGCCGGCGATGGAGAGGTCGAGGTAGGTCTGGACCGGGCTGGTCACGAGAAGCCCACTGTTAAGCGGCATCGCAGTGCGCAAGACATCGGGATCGTCCGGGACCAAGATATCGATATTCGCCCCTTTCGCGGCACCTTGGAGGCCTAAATCAGACTGCAACCGGGTAAGGCCGTGCTCATCGGCATAGAAGTATGTCCGACCGGTCCGGGCGAATGGGGCTATCCAATCCGCTGCCGAAAAAGATGCATAGAGCAGGACCCCATCTGTCCCGTCGATCATGATGGTACCAACAGCGCCCTGGAGCGCCGATCCGTGAAGGTGAGAGTACAGCTGAACCCGCTCGCCCGATGGCGGCTCATATTCTTCGCGCCATGCGTCGAGCAGGGCGTTCGGGTCCGACAACCGCATTCCTGCTTCGCACTGCTTGGCCCACTCGCGCTGTCGAAGCTGTTTGCCGACCTGGCTGGCATGGCCAGCACTCACTCCCGCCTGCTCCGCCAGATCGCCGATCCGCCAAGCGTGACCGGGGTCTTTCAGCATCGTGTGCAAGACCGCGGCGGCCTTGGGCTTGAAAAGCGAGCGCAGGACGCGCTGCTCGGTCTTGGGTTTCGCATCGGTCCTGTGATCGATTTCCAGACCGCCGACCGAGAGATAGGCATTGCCTGAAAAATCGATGAAGCCGACACCATTTTCCCGGCAGATTTCCCGCGATGCCGGAGACACATAGGGTGCGGCGAGTACGGTATATACATCATCGCCAAATGCCTCGGCAGCGGATTGCAGCTGCCAGATCGCGCTTCGCACACGCGCAGGCTCGGCGTTTGCTTTGACCTCGACTAAGATATGATGGGTGGTCTTGCCGCGTCGAAACGAAGCGATAAGATCTATGACTGTGTCCGCGGCGGTGACTTGTCGCGCCACCTCGACATCGCGAACCGATTCCATTCGCCGGAGCATCGTTCGCAATGTTCGCTCTGCTTGATCTTCGTTCACTGCATCGGGAGCGTTCATCGCGCGGTGAATAGCATGTTTTCAGTGAAACTCAATGATTGCCGAAAAACCTTACGCCATTAATCTCTGCGGTCATCCTTCGAAATCAGTCCCTCCAGCGCGTCCATAGCGGCGTCGAACTCGTCCAGCGCCTTCTTGGAAAGTCCGCCAGTAGCTTCGGCCCGTTTCGAGCCAGTCGGCTCATCTGCCGCGAAATTGGTCGCAAGCGCGTGCAGCTTAACGCTACCCATGCCCCTTGTCTGGACAAGCCCCGCTTTGCGAAGAGTCGCGATGATGCCGTGAACGCCCGTCCGAGACGCGCTTAGAACCCATTCCAGCTGATCGGACCGCAAGGCACCGAAGCCCGCCAGGTATTGCGCAGCCAGCGGTGCGCGGGAGGATCCGCGCAAGGATGAGCAACGGTCCGCAATGACCATCTCCGCCCTTCGCGCCTCATCGGCTAATTTTGACAGCACCGTGGTCGCCTGACCGATCGCGGTGTAATGGCCCAGATACCGCTCGCCGTCTTCGATATCGCGCCTCAGCGCATACGCGACGATCGCGCCCGGAAACGGTAAAGCGTGACGAAGCATACCTTCGCCCTTCAGCACTCTGCCGACATACAGGCCGAGCGCCCAGGTTGGCGGCCCGGCGGGGGTCAGCTGGTAGGTCTTGCGATAGACGCCGTCGCCGAACATGCGAAGCTGGGTCTCGCGCGGTGCGAACACGACATGCTCGCGCGCCGCCTCGGCGTAGGTAAGCGCGAGGTTCGGTTCTTGCGACGGTGCGATCGCCGCCGCCAGTTCGTGCGCTTGCCACAGATCGTCGACCGGGTTGGGTTCGTCCGGAGATCGCGGACCGTCCGATAGCGGTCTCGCGACGTCGTGGAACGCCTGCGCGGCCTCGGCGAGCGGCGCCCACGAATGGGTCGCCAGTTCGCCCAGGACCGCCCGCGTTACCCGCGATGGCGAGCGCTGGTGATGGGTCGCCCCGTCGGACAGCGTCCCGATGCCCGCGCGCCAGGCGGCGAACCGATCGTCGGTGAACGCGTGCCGTTCGACCCGCAGCGCATCGATCACGCAGGCGGTGACTAGCCGGCGTGCGAAGATGGCGAGAGCATCGCCGCCCAACCCGGCGACCGTGCCGTCGAGGCGTCCGAGCGCGGCGAGAGCGCGGTCGCGGGCGATCCGGATCTCGCCGGCCGAGATGGCGTGGTGGTCGTAGATGTCGATCATGGCGGCGCAAATAAGAACGAGTGACGAAGGTCGATGTATAGCTAACTCAAGATCGTTTGGCAGCCTCTCGTATGAATTGCTTCATTCACTATCGATAATCGGACACTATCGATAGTGACATCGGCATTTCTGCACGATATTCGCCAAGAATGCCGCGCCAAACCGCTTCCATCGCTCGCTCAGCGCACCGTTCCGCGTCGGAAATCGTGACGATCGAAAGCGGGGGGAAGAGCACACTGCCCTGCCGCGGTTCCGGCCACGCGCTCGACCGCGTCCGGCAGCTGACCGAACTGCTCGCGGAGCTGGTCCATCCCGATCATGCGATCGACCGGCTCGCCTACCGCAAGGCGATGGAGGCACGCGCGCCGAATACGGTGAAGGCGCTCGCCAGCGATCTCGCCTGCTACGCAGCCTTCTGCCGCACCGAACCCGGCATCGGCCTGCCGGCATCAGACAGCCGGGTGGTCGCCTATCTCGAGCATCTCGAGGCACTCGGCCGCAGGCCTGCCACGGTCTCGCGCCGGCTCGCCAGCCTGGCGGTGATCCACGGCCTGCTCGGAGTGACTTCGCCGACGCTGGCGCCGGTGGTTCGCGACACGATGCGCGGGCTGCGCCGCCGCATGGGGGTCAGGCAGCGGCAGGCGGGCGCGCTTCGGTTCGGACCGGGGATCGACGCCGCGCTTGCGCTCGATGGGGAGGAGGCTGCAGGGGCGGGCGGGCGCGCGGATCGCGCCCACCGCAAGGCGTTCACGCTCACCGCGTTGCTCGCCGCCTGCGACACCGATCCGCCCGGCCTGCGCGATGCCGCCCTGCTGTCGCTCGGCTACGATACGGGCCTTCGCGTCTCGGAACTGTTGCGGGTCGAGGTGGCGCATATCGCACTTGGCGAAGCCAGCGACGGTGCCGGTACCCTGTTCGTCCCGACCTCGAAGACCGACCAGCAGGGCGAAGGCGCCCATGCCTGGATCTCGCCCGACACGATGCGGAGGATCGCGGCGTGGCTCGACGTGGCGGAAATCCGTAAAGGTCAGGTATTCCGGCGTGTGGCGGTGCGGCGCACGAAGGCTCGATCCGCCACTCGTCCGATGCGGATGGAGGCGCTGGCGCCCAACGCGCGGCTAACGCGGGATCGCATATACGGACGTCCCGCGGTTCCGGCGAAGGTGACTTATGCGGTAGGCGATGGCGCGCTGACCCCGGCGGCCGTCAGGACGATTCTGAAGCGCACCGCGCTGCGTGCCGCCGATCTCGGTCTGGTCGATCTCTACGGCAGCGCGCTCGACGATGCGATCGCGCGCCTGTCGACGCATAGTCTTCGGGTCGGGCTGACGCAGGACTTGTTCGCGAGTGGCGAGGACGCGGGTCCGATCGCGCAGACGCTACGTTGGAGCTCGACGGCGACCGCGCTTCGATACGGCCGCGAACTGGCGCCGGAAAGCAACGCTACCGCGCGAATGCTACGGAAGGTACGGCGGTGAAACGCTGCCCGGTTTCCCGAAATGTAAAATTGCATTGAACGACGCAGAATGGGCCGGATGCGGTCCGTCCGCTTATCGCGTGATACAGACAGAAAGCCGTCATTCCACAGACGACCCAATAGCGGCCATTCGCGATGGATCAGTCACACTTCGGCTTTGCGCCTTCTTCGCGAACATTTAGGGCCGTGAGAGAGAAACCTGAAAGCCGCCGTATACTGCGCCAAGATTCCGGTACTTTGCTAACATTGTCTAAGCCGAAAGAGGTCTCATGCTTTTTGACGATGTGCCGACGTAATTTTTGTCAGGGACGATCGGCAGGCCAATTTGGAACCTTACCCTCGCGCCGTCCGTAGGACTTTCGACTCCCCCACCCGGATTTGGAAAGGGCGACCATGGCAAATCAGTTAAAATTGAAGCCGCTTGACGAGCAAGTTATCGTGATCACCGGAGCAACATCAGGGCACGGCCTCTGCGCCGCGCAGATGGCTGCATCTCAGGGAGCCAGGGTCATGCTCGCCGCGCGCGACGAAGACGCTCTGAAGCAGGTTTGTGCGGAGATTCGGGCGAGTGGCGGGACGGCAGACTATGTCGTCACCGACGCTGGGAAGGAAGTTGACGTCCAGAATCTTGCCGACCAGACGATTGATCGCTTTGGCGGTTTCGACTGCTGGGTAAACAATGCCGGGATCGGCGTCTACGCTGAGGTTCTGGATCTGGAGATAGAAGATCACCGCAAGGTCTTCGAAACCAACTACTGGGGCGTCGTCTATGGTTCGATGATCGCCGCGCGTCATTTAAAGAGTAAATCGGGCGGAGGCGCGCTGATCAATATCGGTTCGATCAATTCGGATCTGCCTGGTCCGATTCTGGCTTCCTACAACGCCTCAAAACATGCTGTGAAGGGATTTACCGACTCGTTTCGGATCGAACTTCAGATGCATGATGAGCCGGTTTCCGTTACATTGATCCAGCCCAGCGCCATCGGCACACCGTTTCCCCAGCATGCCCGCAACACCACCGGCTACCAGGCCCGATTGCCGAAGCCTATCTACGCCCCTGAAACGGTGGCGCGGGCCATACTCGACGCGGCCCAGCATTCGCGCCGCAACGTGGTCGTGGGGGGTGCCGGCAAGTTGCAGATATTCGGCTCGGTCGCTCTTCCTCATTTGTTCGACAGGATTGCCGCCACAATGGCCGACAAACTGATCGACAAAGATAAGGCGATCGCCGAACAAGAGGGTAATCTTTATGCACCGCAAGGCAATGATGGCAATGTAGAGGGTCGCCAGCAGGGCAGGCAATTTAGCATCGCTACCGCTGCCGGTCGCCACGGCTGGGCAACTGTGGGGACGCTAGCGGCAATAGGTGTAGCAGGAATTTGGGCCCTAAGAGGGAGCAGTTCGAGAGCCTGAGTCTGTGAAGCAAGCCAGTGTAAAAACAAAGTAGTCGCCCGGATCTGCCAATCCAACGCGATCGCCGGAGGGTTCGCTTGGCAGATTCGCCGCCGCAGGGGTTGATCTGGGGAAAGCCTGCGTTTCTGGCAGCCCTGGCACGAGCTGCGGACCGAGTTCGTCGCGTTCGTTGACTACGCTCCAGAGCTGTTCGGTCCAGGGGTTGATAGCCAGTGCAGTGGGGTTGCGAATGCCCGAGGCATAGATGCGGCTGGCCCCGCTTTCGCGATCGACTTCGCAGATAACTGCCCGGTTTTCTTCGACGTCCATGCCGCGCTCGCCGACATTGCTGTTGGAACCGACACCCACATAGAGCTTGGATCCGTCGGCGCTGGCCGTCATCGCCTTGGTCCAGTGATGGTTGATTCTGGCCGGCAGCCTGGTCAGTTCGGTCCCGCTACCAGCTATGCTGGTAGCGCCTTGTGTGTATTCGAAACTGACCAGATAATCCTGGTTGGCCACGTATAACGTGCATCTACCAGCGCGAGCCCGTAAGGCGCATCTAGTCCATCAATGAAAGTGGTTTGCAAGTCTGTCTGACCGTCCCCGTCGCTGTCGCGCAGCAGGGTGATGCGATCACCGCCTTCGACCGGACTTTTGCCCTGCTTCTTGATCAATCCAGCAATAATGTCCTTCGGACGCAGCGCTGGTGCGTTACCGCCCGATCCTTCCGCCACCAGTATGTCACCATTGGGCAAGACCACAATTTGTCTCGGAATCTTCAGGTCGCTGGCTATTGCGGTAACCGTGAGCCTTCCGGCACGGTCGGCAGTTCATCGCCCCAATTTTCGGACGTTGGAATGTCCATCGCGGGGACCAGCGCATCGTTTTGCGCCGGCAGTTCGGGCCTCGCGCCCGTCTGTTCGAGTGAGGGATCGCTGCTGTCCTGGCAGGCAGACACCAGTATCGCGAGCGGAAGGGCGACAGCGGCAAAGCGGATCATGCGTGTCTCTCCACGGAATGCGCGTTACCATGTGCGAGAAAGGCGGCGACAAGAGCCAGCAATGTGCAAACCGCGGAAAGTACGAGGCCGAGTGTGCCAACCGAATGCCAGCCGTCCCGCGCGTGTGCTGGAAGGAGTTCACCAAACCGGCCGCGAACATCGCCGCGACTACCCCAAGGTACTATAAACGACGCACTTTCGATTGAGCGTGACCGAAAAACAGGCGAAATAGCGCCCATACCAGCACCAGGCCCGCGAAGAAATTGGCCCCGACCAGAACCCAGGATGAAAAGTTCGACCACTGGATTTCAGCGGTATTGTAATAGGCGATGTCGCTCAAAAGGGCCGAAGGATAAAGCGCTAGCGGAAATGCCAGCAGGATCGCGTGGAGAGGGTTCGCAAGTGGCCGCGAATAGGTGATGGTTCGATCCAACGATAAGTCTCCTGTTGCCTTCCGCGGCTCAATCAAGAAAATTAACCCACGAAGGCTGGGAAAGTGCCGAAGACAACTCCCGACATTGCCAGACCGAGCGCTCCCAACGCGAATGGGGATCGCGGCTTGCCGAGCCGCAGACCCCATCCGACCAAGGCTCCTGCGGCAGCGATCATGGCGACAATCGCGATCCAGCGCGCAATCTGTTGTTCGGGAAACACCAGCACCGCACCATAGCAAGTCGTGAAATGTACTGCCCAGATCGCGAAGGCAGCGATCAGCGTACGGTACTCGCCTCGCCGCTCGATCGGGTCGCCTGGCTCAACCACCGGGGAAGAACCTGGTGACTGCCGTAAAGACCAGGCCTTGCAGCGCGCAAAAGCCGATAAATCGTGCCACCACATCCATGGTTACATTGGTCGGCGTGGTCATGATTCCGCGCGCTTCACGGAAGGCGAGGTAGGCGGCCATAATGATTGCCACCGTCACCACCTGCGCCTGAAGCACCATGAGCATGAAGACGGTGGCACCCATACCGTTCATGGTAGGCGCGAGGCCCGTTTCCAGCCATCCAGTGATATCGAAGTAGAGAGCGCCAGCCAGCAATCCGACGGCCAGCGCCTCCATCATCCATGGTAAATCCTCGGCGAGACGGCCTTCCTTCGTGGCAAGCAACCGCCTGCCGCCCCATGCCGCCACAAATGCCAGGCCCTCCATGGTCAAAATCAGCACGGTTTGCCCTAGTGGCGGCGGGGCGCTCCACACTTCGGGATTGATACCGTAGAGATAAAGATACGCGAACACGCCCATGAAACCAATCATGCCGATGACCACCATCAGTGTGTTCAAGGCCCACCAGCCATGACTGCTGGATCCCGTGATCGCGATAGGCACTTCGATACCTCCGCCGATTTCAGCTGTTTCCTGCTTGATCGGGCGATCGGTCTCCCACAGCCAGCGCAAGGTGCTCAACACGGCAACGATCCCGCAGAAGATTGCAAAGGGATATGCCTGCACAGTGAGCGAGAGGAAGAACCCCGCCGTAAAAACCGCTGCCGACACTGGCCAGGCAGAAGGGCCGGGCATCAGCTGGACATACTGTGGTTCTGCCATCACCGGCGAGGTAATCAGCGTTTCACGTTGGCCTGTGGCCGAGTTGGGCAGGAAATACCGACCGTCCGCGACTTCCTGCGACAGTCCCGGCTGATCCCATAACGGGTCACGCGATCGCACAAGCGGGATCGAACGCGTTGAATAAAGCCCGGTCGGCAGCCATTCCAGTGTGCCGCCATTGTAAAGGTTGCCTGCATCATCATGCACGGTGAAACGAAACCTTCGCGCACAGTCGATCACGAATAGCAGGACGCCAGCGGCCATCACGAACGCACCGATGGTCGAAATCATGTTAAGCAGGTCGAGATCTCGGCCGGGCAGATAGGTATAGACCCGGCGCGGCATTCCCATGAGCCCGGTCAGGTGCATCGGCAGGAAAGTGATGTGCAACCCCGTGAACATCAGACCGAACACCCATTTGCCTACCCGTTCGGAAAGGGCCTTGCTGCTTGTCATGCCATGCCAGTGGTAGAAGGCGGCAAACATGGGAAAGACCATTCCGCCGATGAGGACGTAATGCAGGTGGGCGACGATGAAATAGGTATCGTGCGCCTGCCAGTCGAAGGGCACCATGCCCACCATCACACCGGTCAGCCCGCCCATGGTAAAAACCACTACGCTGCCGACAACAAACAACGCCGGTGTTGTCCATTTGATTGTTCCACTGGCGAGGGTCGCTATCCAGCAGAACACCTGAATGCCGGCGGGTAAACTCACCGCCATGCTGGCCGCCGAGAAATAGCCTGCGGAGACCCTGGGCATGTCTGTCGTGAACATGTGGTGCGCCCATACACCGAAACTGATGAAGCCGGTTGCCACCAGGGCCAGCACGTTCAGCCGGTAGCCGATCAACTTGGTTCGCGCGACAGTGGACACCATCATCGACATCAGGCCCGCCGCGGGGATGAAGATGATGTAAACCTCCGGATGGCCGAAAAACCAGAAAAGGTGCTGCCACAGCATGGGATCGCCACCACGCGTCGCGTCGAAAAACGGCCAATTGAACGCACGTTCGATCTCCAGCAGCATGGTGCACAGGATCACGCTGGGGAATGCCACCACGATCATGACCGCGAACACCAGCATGGCCCAGGCAAACATCGGCATCTTGTCCAACGTCATGCCCGGCGCGCGGGTGCGCAGCACGCCCACGATGATTTCTATCGCCCCGGCAATGGCGGAAATCTCGATGAACCCGATACCCAGAAGCCAGAAATCTGTATTGATGTCCGGACTGAAGGCAATGGATGTCAGCGGCGGATACATGAACCAGCCGCCATCGGGCGCAAGGCCGACGAACAGCGACATGAAGAACATCGTTCCGCCGACGAAATATGCCCAGAACGCGAAGGCGGAAAGTCGCGGAAAAGGCAGGTCTCTTGCCGCAAGCATCTGCGGCAAAAGCATGATGCCGATAGCTTCCACCATGGGCACGGCGAACAGGAACATCATCACGGTGCCATGCATCGTGAAGAACTGGTTATAGGTATCGACGCCAAGAAAATCCTGCATCGGCGCGGCGAGTTGCACCCGCATACCCAGCGCGAGGATGCCTGCTGCAAGGAAGAAACCGAATGCCGTGACGACGTACCAGAAGCCGACGTAGTTGTTGTTGACTGCGGTCAGCCGTCTCCAGCCCGTAGGAGCTTTCCAGATCTCGTTCAGTGCGTCGACTTCGCTATCGGGGCGCTTGTCGGTCGGGAAACGCTCGTAAAGCGCGTGATCGAATCCCGTCTCCGACTTCATTTCTGCAGTTCCAGGAATGCGGCGATATGGCCAAGGTCTTCGGCGGACAGTCTGTCGTAGCTTGGCATGCGATTGCCCGGCTTGATCGACTGGCTGTCACCTATCCAGCCGATCAGCGTGCCGCGATGGTTCGGAAGTATGCCCGCCCCCAGCGAACGGCGCGACGCAATATGGGTAAGGTCCGGGCCTGCCAGTCCGTTGGCTTCGGACCCGGCAATGCGGTGACAGGCTGCGCACCCTGTTTCCATGAACAGGTCGTAACCGCGGCGCGCGTCGTAGCGTTCCAGGTACTCGGCCTCTGTTGGATAGAGATCTGCGTCACCGGGATAGCGCTGCGATTCCTGCGCAACGGGCTCTGCGGCATTGGCCAGCGTATCCATCCGGTCCGCGAGCCATGACTGCCAGGCAGCAGGCTCGTGCACCACGGCGATGAAGCCCATCAACGCATGCTGCCCACCGCAGTATTCTGCACATACCCCGCCAAATTCGCCTGCGCGATCAGCCTCAATCCGCAGCAAGGTCCGGCGGCCGGGGATCATGTCCTTCTTGCCCGACAGGTGCGGAACCCAGAAGCTGTGGATCACATCGGCGGATTCCAGTTCGAGCACCACGGGCGTATCGACGGGGATGTGTATCTCGTTCGCATCTACCATCATCACCGCCCCGTCAGGATCGAGATATTCGACGCGAAACCACCACATTTCGCCCGTTACGCGGATCCGCATCTCGTCTCCTCGGATCGGTTCGGTTAGGCTGGCCGTCAGGGTCAGGCCCCAGATCAACAGCGCAGTCAGCACCACGCCTGGAAAGGCCACCCCGCCTATCCAAATAGCGCGTTCTCCGCCCAGGTTTGCCTTCCAATTGGGCGGCCCCTTGATCGCCACCCATAATGCTACGACCACCACGCCGGTTACGAACACGCCGAGAGCGAACAACGCCCAAGACAAGGTCGTCACCTGCGCCGAATACGGGCCTGCCGGATCGAGGACCGGCGGCGGCCATCCCCAGACCGCCTCAATCACTGTCTAAGCCATACAGGTAGGAGGCGACGTCCTGCGCTTCTGCATCGGTCACCGGCATCGGTGGCATGGTCGAACCGGGTTTTATCGCAGGGGCATTGCGTATGAAGGCGGCAAGCAATCCTGGCCGGTTCGGAAGTTTGCCTGCAATCAAGCCTACATCGTCGAAACCGGCCAATGACGGTCCCAGTCGTCCCCTGGGCCATTCCACGCCGGGGATTTCATGGCAGGAACCACAGCCGGTCTTTTCGATTGCGACAAGCCCGCGTGATTTCGCGGCATCGCTGGGTTCGTACCGTGTCTGCACCGGATCCTTGCAACCTGAAACGACGCTCGACGCGCCCAACGCCAATACCGTGGCAACAATGGCTTTGCCGCGATCCGATGAAACCATTCTCCCCATCCTGACGGGAACCTGACAAGCGCCTACTTCGTTCCCGTAATTCATGTCGCCCCGATCCTCCACTCACAGTTCGTCGGCATGGACGCCCCTTCTGGCGGCCTTGTTGCTTGCATCATGCAACTTGTCACCTGTGGATGACCGGTTCGACGATAGCGGAGAGCTGATCGCGCTATCCGGAAGCGATGCAGGACCACAAGCTGCGTGTCACACCTGCCATGGCCTGGATGGAGGCGGGAATGGTGACCTCGTCCCTCGCATCGCTGGAATGGATCCCGGGTATATCGTTCGCCAGCTTGGATTTTATGCAGACGGGCAACGCCAGCATCCGCAGATGAGCTGGCTGGCTGACAGGCTGTCCAGCGAGGAACGGCTGGCCGTCGCGCACTATTATGCTGACATGGACATACCCGTGGCAGATAGCGTGACCGCCGATGTTTCAGGCGACCCCGATGCAGGAGGGACCTGCCCTTCAGTGGAGGCGGGTCGGATCTATCAGCAAGGCGATCCATCGCGTGACCTTGCATCATGCGCATCCTGCCATGGGACAGACGGGACCGGAGTGGGCCAGGGCAATCCGTCTCTTGTCGGGCAGAGCGCCGCCTATCACGCTGAGCAATTGAGCCGCTGGCGTTCGGGCGAACGGTATGGCGATCCGCAAGGCGTGATGCACGATGCCGCCGCAGCCTTGCATGAGGACGAGATCACCCCGCTTTCGGAGTATATTGCGTATGGTCTGGGGCCGACTGGTCGTCCTGGATCTCGGGCAGAATGCCTCTAACCACGTCGTCCCTGTCCCAGAAGTGATGCTTCAGCGCAGCGCCCACGTGCAAGGGCACCAGCAACGCCAGGCCGATCACGCCCCACAGATGAAGGCTTTCTGCCCATGTAAGAACCTGAAATTGCCACACGGGCGCCAGGGTGTGGAATGGCATGGGAGGAACTGCAATCAAGCCCGCGATAGTAAGCGGTTCGACCGGTTGTATAGCTGACCACATCGCCCACCCGCTCAACGGCAGTAGCGCGAAAAGGGCATAGAACAGGTATGTCGTCAGATGTGCTGCGGTGCTTTGCCAGCCCGGACTATCGGCATCGTTAATCGGGTCGGGTATGAACAGGCGCCACGCGAACCGCAAAATCGCAAGCAGCAGGATCGTCAGTCCCAGTTCACTGTGCAGTTCGTAAATCGCCAGCTTGTTTCCGCCAACCTGGTAGCGGGACATGATCCAGCCCAGCCCCAATTGAAACAGCACCAGTCCCGCCATGATCCAGTGGAACCAGATACCGACAGGCGAATATTTGCCGCCCTCGGTATAACTTACTGCCCATTCGCGAACGTGGCGATGCAGCCTCATGCCGGCTGCCTTTGATCGAGGGATCGGTAAAGGATCGCCATCGCAGCAAGAAGATAGATCAGGCTTGCTGGGGCCCACATGATAATGCCGGCGATCTGCTGGTCTTCCAGTGGCGTCATGCCCCAGATCTGCGTTGTCATCCAGTGCGGGGCGTACAGCGCAGTCCCGGAAAAGGTCAGCAAGGCACCTAGAGCGCCCATGGCCACCATCGTGGCGAGCAAAGCAGTGGTGGCCCCGGGCGCTGGCGCACGAATGATCCTGGCCCACCAAATTGCGGCCGTTGCCGTGATCGAGACCTGCATGGCCCAGAATGCAAGATCGCTGCTCATGGCCAGCGCGTAGAGTGCAGGCGCATGCCACAGCCAGAATGTTATGGCGTGGACGATGGTCCAGATCGTCAGTGAGCCGGGAATGTTCATCTGATCGAGCCGCAAGGCGGCGACCAGTAGTGGCGCAAGCAGGACGGCCAGCAATATGTCGTGGACGATCCGCACTGTGAACAGGGCAGAGCCAAGAGCGCAAAAAGGACTGACGAAAATGAACGCTATGAGGGCAATTGCGCTTGTTGCCGGAATGATACGCAATCGCTGGCGGTATAGATAGGTCGCGACGGACAGGAGCAGCAAACCGATCAGCAGTTCGGGAGCGAAATTCCAGTGCGTCGCCCACTCGCCCGGCAGGGGTGCTTCACCGCAATATGGCGTCCAGTGGTGCAAGGATTGCCTCCCTTTCGCTTATACAAACCTGACGGACCCGACCGCGTTCCGGATACTTTTCCAATCAGGTTCCGCAGGCGGAAGCCTCTATTGGCAAATAATGGATCCCGATGAGTAAGTCAGGCGTTGGATCAGACTATGAAACAGACACGAACAGAAAGCGATAGCCTGGGCCAGATCGCGGTGCCCGCCGATGCCTACTGGGGCGCGCAGACACAGCGCAGCATCGCCAACTTTCCCTTCGCCGAGAAGGAACGGATGCCGTTGTTGATCGTGCGCGGTCTGGCCATCGTCAAGCTGGCGGCTGCGCGGGTCAATCGGCGGCATGGACTTGAACCTGCGACAGCCGACGCGATTGAAAGCGCGGCGCAGGAAGTCATCGACGGGAAGCATGACGACCAATTTCCCCTGGTCATCTGGCAAACCGGGAGCGGTACGCAATCGAACATGAACGCCAACGAGGTGATCGCGGGTAGAGCCAACGAAATCCTGACTGGCGAACGCGGTGGCACCCAGCCTGTTCACCCCAACGATCACGTCAACAAGAGCCAGTCCAGCAACGATACCTTCCCAACGGCGCTGCATATTGCTGCGACGGTGATGCTGGAATCGGATTTCTTCCCGGCACTCGACCGGCTGACCGGAGCACTTGACGCCAAGGCGCGAGCCTGGTGCGATATCGTGAAGATCGGGCGCACGCATTTGCAGGATGCAACACCGGTGACCCTGGGGCAGGAATTCTCTGCCTATGTCGCCCAGTTACGCGACAATGCCGAGGCTATTCGCTTCGCCAGCAAAGGTGTTCGCCCACTGGCGCAGGGGGCTACCGCAGTCGGCACCGGCCTTAACGCTCCCGATGGTTTCGGATCGGCCATGGCTGACGAGATTTCGGCGATATCGGGTCATGAATTCACCACGGCACCGAACAAGTTCGAGGCGCTGGCATCCAACGATCCACTGGTGCGGCTTTCATCCGGTCTCAGCAATCTGTCGGTCTCCCTCACCAAGATCGGCAACGATATTCGCTGGCTCGGTTCCGGACCGCGATCGGGTTTGGGTGAGCTGACGCTACCTGCGAATGAGCCGGGCAGTTCCATCATGCCCGGCAAGGTCAACCCGACCCAATGCGAAATGCTGACGATGGTGGCCGCGCAAGTCCTCGGCAATCACCACGCTGTGTCGATCGGGGGAATGCAGGGCGCGTTCGAGCTTAACGTGTTCAAGCCCATGATCGGCGCGAACGTCATCCGCTCGATCGAACTCCTTTCGACCGGAGTGGACAGCTTCGCCGAACGCTGTGTCGAAGGCATGGAGCCAAACCGCGAACGGATTGCCGAACTGGTGGACCAGTCGCTGATGCTGGTAACGGCTCTGGCACCGGAAATCGGTTACGACAATGCCGCGAAAATCGCGAAGCACGCGCATGACCTCAACACGACCCTGCGCGAGGCAGCGCTGGACCTCGAGCTGGTCGATGCAGAGACATTCGACCGCGTCGTGAAGCCGGAGGATATGACCTGAGGTCAGACGCCGAACGGGAAGGTTTCAGCAACGCCCTGGTGTGGCTCACCTTTGCCCAGCGGCTCCAGCGCGCGAGTTTCATCGAACCAGCAATAGGCGTCGAACTGGCGCGGCAGAGCCGCGTCGCTGTAGTGGCTCCAGCGTTCGGTTTGCGGTCGGTAGATCACACCTATGAAGCGCTCCAGTTGAGGGGCCAGCAATCGTCTGGAAAGCTCTCCTTCGCCTGTCAGGTCGAGTAAAAATCGCTCGACACCACTGTCGTGACACAGCCGTTCATAGCTGTCCCGGCGCGAGGGGTTGACGCGCATGGTCTCACGCTCTCCATCCCAGTCGTTGGCAGCACTGACCGTGCCACCATGCGTTCCGAAGCCAATCAGGGCGACATCGTCGCCCCAGCGTTCGCGCGCCAACTGGCCTATATTATGCTCTCCGCGGACCGCACCCATATCGGTGGCGCGGGCATCGCCGATATGGCTGTTGTGGGCCCATACAACGGCCTTCGCATTTTCTCCCCGATTTTCGAGCAGATGCCCGAGCGTGTCCGCCATGTGGCTATCGCGCAGGTTCCAGCTTTCGCTGCCACCGTAATACATGACGCGGTAGTATTTCTCGGCTGACGCGACCAGTCGCGCATTCATCGCCGCGGAGAATGCACCTGAATTGTCCGCCAGCGAACGGCGCAGCATCTCGTTGCACTGTTTCACCACGTCCTCTTCACATTCGGCATAACCTTTACTGAGCGAAACGCGGCCATAGGTAGCAGGATCCGCCTGCCAGGGTGTGAGGCAGCCATAACGTTCGCGAGCGACGACAGCGGAGTCAGGATCATGCTCGTCGAGATAAGCGAGAACCGCCTCTATCGAGCTTGCCATATTGTAGATGTCGAGCCCGTAGAAACCGACCATCGCGTCCTCGTCGCGACCTGCATTGATTTCCCGCAATGCCCTCAGGATTCCGGGCATAACGGTGTTGCGCCACATCCAGCCGGGAAATCGCTGGAAGGGACTTTCCTGATCTTGCCGCAGTTCTTCGCCACGAATGAACTTGTTATAGGCAGCGGCATCGGGCCAGTCGCCTTCAACCGCGACAATGTTGAAACCGTGATTGTCTACCAGATGCCGGGTTATGGCCGCACGCGCCGCATAGAAATCATGCGTGCCATGGCTGCATTCGCCCAGCATGACGATGCGCTTGTCGGCGAATTTATCGAACGCGGCGGCAAACTGCGGATCGTCGATATCCGGCAAGGGTGTGCAATTCGCCGCGATCAGTTCGGGGGTGGACATGTCACGCGCCGGGCGGTGATCCGACGATGCGCGCGCCCCGTCCTCCGGCACCACGCCTTCCAGCAAGGGGACGAAACGAACAGGCGTGATATCGTGACTTTCCCAACCGTCTTGCGCAATGCGGGTAATGCAACGCAATTGCTGGATATCATCGCCGCCAACGGGAACGATCAGCCTGCCGCCCACCTTCAACTGATGTTTCAGCGCGTCGGGTACTTGCCCGATGCGGGCAGCGACCAGGATCGCATCGAAGGGCGCTTCAGCCGGCAGCCCCGCCATCCCGTCGCCTGCGATGATCGTGCAGTTGTCGTAACCAAGGCGCCCAATACGAGACGCGGCCTCTCGCGCCAGTTTCTCGTGCCTTTCCACCGCGTGCACTTCGCCCGCGATGCATGACATGACCGCAGCGGCGTAGCCGGAGCCTGCCCCGACCTCCAGGACGCGGTGGCCCGAAGCAATCTCGGCAGCGTCGATCATGCAGGCAACGATGAAGGGCTGGCTGATCGTTTGCCCCTCTCCGATCGGCAGGGGGGCATCGTCGTAGGCGAATTCCCGCAGGTCTTCCGGGACGAATTCCTCTCTCGGCACCTTGCGGAAAGCGGATAGGATCGCATCATCATCGACACCGCGAGCGGCCAGTTGCCGCTCGACCATCGCGATAGCCGGGCTTTCGGAGAGGTTGTTCACGGGCTTGCTCCTTCAATTCCTGCAAAGAGAAAGCGAACGAGCCCCGCGTGGTGTTCCCGCGAACCTGCAACGTTCGACCACGCAATCAGCTTTGCGAGTTATCTCCGCCCTCGCCCCCGAAGAGTCCGCCTGCGGTAAGCAGATCAGCGTCAAGCGCGAGCGACAGGATGCTGAAGCCAAGCGCGACGAGCATCAGCAACCCGTCGCGCACCAGCAAGGCCAATCCGAAGGCGGCGATCGCCAGCATCGGGGCTGTGCTGGCGAAGGGCAGGAATTCGAGTGGTGGCACCGTGCAGCACAAGATTATGATCGCGATGGCAGCGATACGCGGCCATGGTTGTTTGACGAAGCGCGGCAGCCGGCCGTGAAACCATTTGTCGAGCTTGTGCGCTATGCCGTCCAGCTTATCCACAGACTTGTGTAGTTTCGCTCCGGACACCGATCGCTTCTGAATGAAACCGGGTAACCAGAGATGATCCCTGTCAAACAGCAACTGCGCGGCAGTCAGCGCGATGATCAGGGCAAGGAAGGTCGGTACGCCGGGAATTCCGCCAACAGGAGTTACTTCAATAAGCGCAGGGATAAGCAGGGCGGGGCCGTAAGACCGATCACCGATTGCATCGAGCACATGGCCAACGGTTACCCTGTCATGCTCGTCTGCGGTCTCGCGCAAGCGATTGAGGATATCGCAGACCGAATGCACTTCCTCGGAAGCACTCCCGAGTGCAGCATCGACTTTCTCCTCGTTCACATTATCCTCCTAGATAGGCCGACATCAGCAGTAGCAGGGCAAATCCCGCTGCGAAGGATGGGCTGGAAATACGCCGCGGAGCCCCCCGCTCGTCGGCTTCGGGCACGATGTCCTCGACAGTCGCTGTAAGCAGCAGACCGCCGAAAACCGCCAGGGTGACGCCTATCAGCATGTCACCTGCATCTTTCAACAGTAAGAACCCGATAAGGGCGCCAATAACGGGCAAGAAAGGGTACAGAGCCATGGCCCGCAACCGCTCGCCGCGATCAACGTTGGCTGAGCGAAAACCGGCTGCCACCGCGAAACCGCCCGGCAGGTTCCCCAGCACCTGCGACAGGGCCAGCAGCAGCCCCAGATTGGCCGATACGGCTCCGCCGCTACCTGTCATCAGACCATCACTCAGCAGATCGATGCCCACTGCGGCAAAAGCGCCCCACGTCGTCGCGCGCACGGGTTTGTTGGCGAGTTTGGCTTTCGCGTAGCGCGTCAGTCGGGCGAGGCCGATGGCGACGATCCCACCGGCGAGTATCGCTGCGGCAAGCATCCATATCTCGATCCGTTCCTGCCCACGCGGGATCAGTTCAACGGTTGCAACCGCGGTGCCTATCCCGGCGGCTGCATGCAATGCGCCGCCCGTTAACCAGTCTGGGGGCTTCTTCCATTCGGCAAGTGCTACGCCAATCAGATTTCCCGCCACCGGAAGCAGCGACAGTAGCAGGATGGTCCCAAGGCCGATCTCGCCGCCATTCATGGTAAGCGAAGAGCGCAGTCGATCGAGCCACTCCGCAGTTCAGTCTCGCGATAATGCGCTATGCGATAACTGAAATCTCTCATGGGTAATGCGAAGACGCGAGATAGGAAGGAGCTGTCGATGCCCTGCTTCATACCGGAAAGAATGCTCGCACCGACGCTATTCAGATCGCCCACGCCGTCAGCACCACCTTTAGGAGATGATCCTAGATAGTTCGTCTGATCGCGCCGCCAGACACCTTCGCGCTCAAGCACACTCATGGTGATTGAATTGCGCTTGACCGCCGGAGTTCCGCCAACATTGATCATTTCGGAGCTGACTCCGAGGCTGGAGCGAATTCGGATGTCTGCAAAGTGCCCTTTGGGACTTGGCTTGAATGGACCCAATTGACCAGCATTCGGGGGCGCCCGCGGCCTTCGATGCCTCGCTGAGTTAATGGCATTTTTCAAGGGCAGAACAACCGAAGGTCCGGAATTGGCGCGCCTAGCTACCATCAGCGCCGATCTCAACGAACGGCAGCTTTTGTCGAAACGTCGTAACTGTCCGAATGGCCAAAATGAGGGCGCTTTGCTGCCGTTGTGGCGAGGCTGAGCTAATGGCCGCTATTGAACTTTCTAGACCAGTATGAACGAACGGGTGTGGGGCACCTCGCCTTTAGCCAGATTTCAGAAGGGGCAGTCTTACGGATAATTTGTGACTTCTTGTCGAGATAATCTGATAGCAGCACAATGCAGCATGCCTGCTTGCAAGCCGATTTCCGGCGCATGGTAGGGAGAGCGCGAATATCTCGTTCTGTTCGTGACGACGGTGATTCGTTAAACCACTCGCCCGATACTTGAGATTCCTCTTAATCTGATTACCCTGTCGAGCGTCCCTATCAGTCCGAAAGACGAATATCCTCGATCTCGATTTCGAAGTCTCCCGGTTCGAAGGCGCCGATGAGCAGCATCGTCGTTCCCGCAGCGTCGAAGCCGGGCAATTCGGAGAAAGCGACGGTGACCTCGCGCCATTCCCGGCCGATCTCTATCGGCGCGAGCGAGGGTCTCTGTCCTCCGGCGAGGGAGAACCCCATTACACCGGGGCCGTTCGCGCGGCCGCGAATGCGGAACGAGAGTCCTGTAGCTTCCCGTAGATTGATCGGAGCCATCGTGTCTCCGCCCGGGGTCCAGGCGATCCCCGCCCATTGGGCCACACCGCCCTGCACGACCGTTCCGGCGAGCCGGAGCGAGCCGTCCGCGGTCAGCGATGTGCGCGCCGTCGAGGTCCCTCCCATGATGGCGTCCGTCGAGACGTTCCAGCTACCGAACGGCGCCTCGATCGATACCTCCCCGTCCGTTTCGCCGAACCGGGCGACCAGTCCGTCGTCGGGTAGTTCCTGCGCCGTGGTTCCTTGCGCGTTCTGGGATGCCACGCGTTCCCGCCGCTCGGCGCGCAGGTTCGCGCTCGATTGGCCGTCCTTCCACACCTCGACGATGTCGCGCGTCGCGGCGATTTCGCTCGTCGGGTCGCCGCGCACGAGAAGAAGATCGGCGAAGGCGCCGTCGGCGATCCGCCCGTGGCCGTCGATGCCGAAGACGTTGGCCGGAACCGAAGTCGCCGAAGACAGCGCCGCCGTGGGGCTCAGTCCAGATTCGACCAGGAGTTCGAGTTCGCGGTGAAGCGAGATCCCGAACCACGTCCCGGGATTGGGGGCGTCGCTTCCCGCCAGGATCGGAATGCTCGCTCCGGCCAGCGCCGCGATATTGGCCTGCATGGCGGGCGCGAAGGTCTCGATCCGGTCGCTGTCGACCGGAGCTCGCAGATTGGCGATCTTCTGCCGGTCGAGCAGGCCGTCGAAGGCGGGCTGCGTCAGCAGCGCTTCGCTTCCCGCGCGGCCGGCGAACCCCTCGTATACCGCGAATGTCGGGGTCACGAACATGCTGGCCTCTCGCATCGCTGCGAGCATTTGTTCGTCGATCGGCTCGTCGGCGAAGAAATGCACCAGTCCGTCCGCTCCGGCCTCTATCGCCATCGCGGCCGCGGCGCGGGTCGAGGCGTGAACGACCGCGAGCTTCCCGTGATCGTGCGCGGCGGCGACCAGCGCGTTCACCGTCGCCCGATCGAGTGTCGGCAGGGTGCGCCCGACCGCCGTGCCGCCCGGTTCGATCACGATCTTGATGTAATCGGATCCTTCGGCGACCCGCGCCGCGACCCATTCCGCAGCTTCGTCCGGCCTCGTGAGGGTGGGAATGGCGATCCCGAACTGCGTTCCGTGTCCGCCCGGAGCGGTGGCGAGAATGCCCGCGCTATGCAAGTCCGCCTCTTCCGGGTTCGCATGGCTGGCGGTACGCGCCCGCGCCTGCGCGGTCATCTCGGGCGAGGAGAACATGTCGAGCACGGTGGTCACGCCGAACAGCATCGCGTCGTCGAGTCCCACATAGGCGTGGACATGCCCGTCGATGAGACCGGGAAGCAGCGTGCAGCCCGCGCACGTCACGACGCGCGTATTCTCGGGAACGTCTCCTTCGAAGTCGTCTTCGACGATCCGATTGCCCTCTATCAGCACCGAGCGCTTCGCGAACGTCTCCTCGCCGTCGAAGACCCTGACGTCCTGGATGAGCGTCGCCTGCGCGAAGGCGGACGTCGACATGCAGAGAACCATCGCTCCGGCAAGAAGCCCCCGAAGCGAACGGGCGGAGAGATCGGCTGTACGGGGCATCTCGGAAACTCCTTGCTTAGCACGGGCGGTCGAACCGGCGTGGCTTTCGTCCTTTCTAGTCCGCGCTCGACCGCCGACTAAGTGACATCTGTCATGTCGCAGAGGTGCCGCGTGTCACTGTCGTCGTGGTCTTGAAGCATGCAAAAGCGGAGGCTCGAATTCAGGAGACCTGCCATGCCGTCCGACCTTGCCGCCATCGCCACCCTGCACCGCGTCAACAAGCGCATGGGCAGCAAGCTTGCGCTGGACGAACTCTCGCTCGGTATCCGACCGGGAGAGGTCACCGCGCTGCTCGGCCCCAATGGTGCGGGCAAGTCGACGGCGGTCGGCATATTGACCGGGCGCCTGCTCGCCGATGCTGGCGAGGTCGATCTGTTCGGTCTCGATCCCCGCAGGCCTGCCGCTCGCGCGCGGATCGGCGTGATGTTGCAGTCGGCGGCCCTGCCCGACGTGCTGACCGTCGGCGAACTCGTCGCCTTGCAGAGCGGTTACTTCGCCGCGGCCCGCCCGTTGAGCGAAACGCTGGCATTCGCTGGCCTCGCCAGCCTGAAGGACCGGCGCGCCGGCGCACTCTCGGGTGGGCAGTCGCGCCGCCTGCAGTTCGCGCTGGCGATCTGCGGAAGGCCCGACCTGTTGATCCTCGACGAACCGACAACCGGGCTCGACACGGACGCCCGGCGGGCGTTGTGGACGACGGTGCGCGATACCGCCGACGCTGGTGCCGGCGTGTTGCTGACGACGCACTATCTGGAGGAGGCGGAAGCGCTTGCCGACCGGATCGTGGTCATCGCAGACGGCCGGATCGTGGCTGATGGAACCACCGAGGAAATTCGCGCGGGAACGGCAGGAGCCACCATTCGATGCCGAACGCGGCTGCCCGACGAAATACTCGCTTCCTTACCCGGGGTTCGCCGGGCGCAGCGCGCGGGCGGCGAGGTTCGGATGCTGTCAGGCGATGCCGCCGCGACCATGCGCGCCCTGTTCGACCGCACCGACGATTGCGCGGACTTGCGCATCGAGACAGCCAGTCTGGAAGATGCCCTGTCCACGCTCACCGATCCTGCTCGGAAGGAGGCCGCATGATGTCGACCACACTGGTTCCCGCCACCCGGTTATACGCGCTCGAGAGCCTTGCCGAGATCCGCAAGAGCTGGCGCCTGCCACAATTCATCCTGCCGACGATCCTGCTGCCGGTCGCCTTCTATGGCCTGTTCGCGATCGCGATGGGCGATGGCGATACCTCGACCGCGGCCTATGCGCTGGCGACCTTTGGCGTGTTCGCCGCTATCGGCCCTTCGCTGTTCGGCTTCGGTGTCGGCGTCGCCGATGAGCGTGCGGCCAATCTCATCGAACTGAAACGGGTCTCGCCCCTGCCGGGCGGCGCCTATATCGCGGGCAAGATTGCTGCGTCGGTCCTGTTTACCGGCGTTGCGGTACTGGCGATCTATGCGCTGGGCACCCTCGCGGGCGGTGTCCGGCTGAGCGCGGAGCGATGGCTTCTGCTGATCGCTATCCATCTCGCGTCGGTCGCGCCGTTCGCGTTGATCGGGCTAGGTGTCGGAATGCGCATGACCGCGAAGGGGGCGGTCGCGGCCGCGAACTTCCTGTTCCTCGGCTTCGCCGTCCTGGGTGGCCTGTGGTTCCCGATCGATTCACTGCCGGACTGGTTACGTGCGCTCGCATGGATCACGCCCTCGTGGCATCTCGGCGAACTCGCGCTCATGGCCACCGGACTTCCTCGTGCGAACAGCGCCTTGTTTCATGGTGGCGTACTTGTCGCTATGACAGCGGGCGCGGCTGTCTTCGCCGCGTCGGGGTGGCGGCGAAGCGCCATCTGACGCATAGCGGCAGTCATGAAATATGCGGCCATGCCTGGGGTAGACGACGAACCGGACGCGCGGCCGCTATGGCGCGCGCTGGTCGATCCGGACGGTCCCTGGGTGTGGCTGCTTTTTCTGCCGTTCTACGCGTTCCCGTGGACGTTCGATGCGCCCAGCACATTCGCGCTGCTGGCTTCCGTGGCCGGAATCACAGTATTCCTGGCTCTGTATTTGATTGCCGGAAAGACACCGAACCCGTCGCCGTTCCTACTACTCGGCATCCTAGCGGTGGCCGTAGCCCTCGCACCGGTTGGAGGAAACTGGTCGGTCATAGCGGTCTATGCCGCTGCGATGGCCGGCGAGATACGTCCACCCCGAAAGGGTATCGCGTTGATCGCGTTCGTATGCGGTGCGATCGCGATCACGGGGCTCGCGATAGGCCATCACGCGGTCTGGTGGGGTCCGGCCGTGCTGCTCTCCGCGATGGTCGGCGGCTCGAATATCTCCGCAGCGGCCCTCAAGGACAAGAACGGCCAGCTTCTGCGGGCGCAGGACGAGGTGCGGACGCTCAGTCGAGTGGCGGAACGCGAACGGATCGGGCGCGATCTGCACGATCTCCTGGGACGGACCCTGACCTTGATCGTCGTGAAGGCAGATCTCGCTGAGCGACTTTCCACGCGCGAGCCCGATGCCGCGATCCAAGAGGTGCGTGAGCTAAGAGACGCTGCGCGTGAAGCCCTGCGGGATCTCCGCGATGCGTTGTCCGGCACGCGCGAGGAAAGCTTCGCACACGAGATCGGTGCCACGCGCGCCATGCTGGATAGCGCCGATATCGCCTTCCGGATCGAAGGCGATCCGTCCACCGTCCCACCAGAACTCGCAGGGGTGCTGGGCATGGCGTTGCGCGAGGCGGTGACCAACGTCGTCCGCCATGCCGAAGCGCGCGAATGTGCGATCGCGATTGCGCCACAGTCAGGAGAAGTTCGGGTCGAGGTCAGAGATAATGGTCGTGGCGGATCGTTTCGCGAAGGCAGCGGGCTGTCGGGCATGCGTGCGCGACTGATCGCGGCGGGCGGTTCGCTCGACGTGTGCTCCTCGACCGATGGAACGTGCCTCGTTGCGCGAGTACCAATACCATGATCCGCCTCGTCATTGCCGAAGACCAGACCATGGTATTGGGCGCCTTGGCCAAGCTGCTGGCGCTCGAAGAGGATATCGAGGTCGTAGCCACGGCCATTGATGGGACCGCGGCGCTGGCCGCGGTGCGCGAGCATCGCCCCGATATCCTGCTGACCGACATCGAGATGCCCGGCATTACTGGGATCAACGTGGCCAAGGTCCTGACCAAAGAGGGTTGCATCACGCGCATCGTCATCATGACTACCTATGACCGCGGCGGCTATCTGCGCCGCGCTCTCGACGCCGGGGTGCGCGGATATCTTCTGAAGGACAGCCCCGTCGAACAGCTGGCAAAGTCGATACGGATTGTTGCCGACGGCGGTAGGTCGATCGCTCCCGAGCTCGCCGCATCCGCATGGGAAAGCCAGGCCGATCCGCTCAGCGAGCGTGAGCGTGCCGTCTTGCGGCTCGCGGAAGAAGGGCATTCGAACAAGGTCATCGGCCGGATGCTCTCGTTATCGCCGGGAACGGTTCGAAATTATCTCGCGGAAGCGGCGTCGAAGCTGGGCGCGTCGAGCAGGATCGAGGCGAGCCGCATCGCGCGCGACAATGGCTGGCTCTAGTTCAATAGTCCTTTCCGACACCAAAGGTCGTCAGAGCGACGGCGGAACAATCGCATCGCCGCACCGACAGCTGGCTTCTTTGTTCAGCTAATCGCCATGCCTTATGAATATATTTGCGGGCAAAGGAGATTGCTTCATGAAATTGACTGCCAAGACCTTCAGTGCTGTTGCCGCCTTGCTTGCCTTCGCCCTCCCGGGCAGCGTCATCGCGCAGGAGCGCGCCTGTATCTCGCGCGCGGAAAGCCAGGCGGTCGTCGCGCACCTCATGCCGAACCTCGTGACGAGCGTGAACAAGCGTTGCCGTGCTCTGCTTGCCGACCAGACGTTCTCGGCGCGCGAAGCCGCGCGCCTATCCGAGCGTCTGTCGCCGCTCGCGCAGCGCTCTTGGCCCGCCGCGCGTAGCGCGCTCGAGCGACAGGGCGGCAATCCCCTCCCCAACAACGAAGCGATCCTGAACTTTGGCCGGGTCGCCATCGCCGACGGTGTCGCGAACGGTATGGATGAGAATGCGTGCGGCGTCGTCGATCAGCTGCTGGTCGAGCTCGCTCCGCTGCCGGCTGAAAACTTCGCGAACGTGTTCGCGCTGTTTCTCGAGACGGGAATCAACGCAGATCCGAACTCTGCACTGCGGGTCTGCAAGGTGTAATAATAATCGAGGCACCGGCGCGAGGTTCGACAAGGTTCCTCGCGCCGCATTTCTGCCAGGCCCGTTTGAACCTTCGCCCGCCGCGATCCGAAACCTTTCCGGCGCGTCCGTCGCCATGATCCGCATCGCCGGCGCGAACAGCCAAGTTCGACCAGCTTCTGAAGTAATGCACCCTCTTTTCCTATTGACTGCCCAACATTACACGCATAACCGCTATTGCAAATCAATCGCAACTCAGGGGGTTTCGTGCGTCATTCAGTCTGGGGGCCAAGTGTATTGGCTCTCGCGTCCATTCCGTTCGCGGCGTCGGCGCAGGATTTCGACCGGCCACAAGGCGACGAACAAGCGCGGGACGATGGCACTGTAATAATCGTCACCGGTGCGCAGTCCGAAGGCGAGGTCTCGGTCGGGCGCAACTCGCTGGCGAAGGAAGAGCAACCGCGCTCGATTCAGATCTACGATGCCGAACTCGTACAGCAGCTGAAACCGCAAGCTCTCGAAGATCTCGTTACCCTCAGCGCCAACGTCACGTTCGACGGCAACAATGACGGGCGCGAGGTGCGTTTCAACATCCGCGGCTTCGAGAACGCGCCGATCCTGCGCGACGGCTTCCGGGTCAATTCCTTCGGCGGCGTCAGCAATCCCGAACTGTGGAATCTCGAACGGGTCGAGGTTCTCAAGGGTCCGGACTCGATCGTCTACGGCGAGGCGAGCCCGGGCGGGATCGTGAACCTGCGCACCAAGCGGCCGCAACGGGACAACTTCGTACGGCTCGCCCTCGAAGCTGGGTCGGATCCGTCGTTCAGCCCGCGCTTCGACATCAATCTCGCCTCGGACTCCGGCATGTTCAGCGGGCGCCTGGTGGGCCTTTACGAATACGACGAGGGCTTCCGTAATTTCGAAAACCCGATCGAGACGTGGTCGGTCAGCCCCTCGTTCCGCATCGATCCGGCGCCCGGCACGGTCGTCACCTTCATCGGCGAGGCGACGGTGGAAGACGGACAGGCCGATTTCGGGATCGTGCTCGACGAGGACGGTGGCCTCGCCGTACCGCGCGATTTCGTGATCGGTCACCCTCAGGATCGGAACAAGCGTGAATTCTACATGGGCGGGGTCGATATCGAACAGCGCCTCCTGCAGGGACTGACGGCCGAAGCGCGGGTGCGCTATTTCGATTCGAGCTATCAGTACAATAGTCTGCTGCTGCCCAACCGCTACAATCCTGGCGACAACACCGTGCTGCGCGTGCCCGCGGTCCAGGGGAACGACGGCGATGAGCTCGCGGCGCAATTCAACCTGTTCGGCGAGTTCGATCTGGGTGGCATCCGCAACCGGTTCACCGCGGGGATCGATTACCGCGACAGCTTCACGCAGACGATCACCAGGTTCGATCCGTCGCAGCGTTTCTTCCTGGACCTCGACGATCCGGACTATTCGATCCTGCCGCCCGACGGCAGCACGCTGCCCGCCTTTCCGGGGGTTCCGCAGGAGCAGGAACGGCTCGGTGCCTTCCTGCAGTACTATGTGAACCCCACCGATCGTCTGCTTATCAGCGCGGGCGTGCGGTACGACACCGTGGAATCGATCGATCCTGACAGCGGCGACATATTGGTCGATACCGACAACACCTCGCTTCAGGCCGGTGCACGTTACGAGTTCAGCGATGCGTTCTCGGTCTTCGCGAGCTATTCGGAAAGCTTCGCGCCGAGCTCCAGTCTCGACCAGTTCAACGAACTGCTGCCGCCCTAATCCGGCGAAGGATACGAGGTCGGGGCGAAGGGCGTGGTCTTCGACCGGCTCGCTTATGCCGTCAGCTATTTCGACATCACGCAGAACAACATCCCGCGTCTCGATCCGAATATCCTGCCCAGTTCGCCGAACCCGTTCGGCCAGATACCGGGCGGCCGGGAGACCGCGCGCGGTGTCGACCTCGACGTCAGCGGAGACATCACCGAGCGCTGGTCGATGATCTTCTCGGTCGGCTATGTCGACGGAGAGGGTGACGACGGGTTCCGTCTGCCCAACGTGGCCGAGTTCACCTCCGCGCTGTTCACGCGCTATCAGCTGGACGAGAACTGGGGTGTCAGTCTCGGCTATGAGTTCGTTGGGGAACGACTGGCGCAGGCCGATCTCGACGGCGATCCCGCGACGCTCGATCCGCTGGAGGTGGACAGCCATTTCGTGGCCAACGCGGCGGTCTACTACAAACGCGACCGGTTCGACGCGCAGCTCAACGTCTCGAACCTCTTCGATGCGACCTACGTCGATTCAGTTGGCAGTCTGGCGCGACAGAACTATCCCGGCGCGCCCTTCCAGGCGCTGCTGACCGTCGGTCTGGAGCTGTAGGGGGATGGGCGCGACGCGCACGAACCGCCTGCCGCCTCGCAAGGGCGCGCGTCACCTCGTCGCGCTGCTGCATGGGTGGATCGGCGTCTTCGCCAGCCTTTTCATCTTCCTGATCGCGGCGACCGGGCTCGCCCTGGCGTTCTTCGGCGAACTGTTCGAACTTCAATACGGCGATATCGTGATGGCCAAGGACGGACCGCCGCGCCACATCGCCGAGATCGTGGAGGCCGCCGAGCGCGGCCATCCCGCCGGTCTCGAACCGCAGGTCGTCTACATGCCCGACACCCGCGTCGAGGGGATGGAAGCCGCGATGGTCTATGGCCGCGAGCTTGCAGAAGGCGGACATGAGGGCATGATGACGATGGTCGACCCGTCGACGGCGACCTACCAGGGCGCCTTCGACCTGCACGATGCCTTCGCGCACGAGTTCAACGACTTCCATTTCTCGCTGCTGATGGGCGACTGGGCCGCGGCCTTCATCGCGGTGATTGGAATCCTGATGGTGCTGTTCGTTCTCACCGGCCTCTACCTCTGGTGGCCGCGCGGCGGCACGCGCCTTCGCGACAAGCTGACCCGGGTCAACACGAAGGGCAGGCTCCTGCCCAGGATGTTCAACTGGCACGGGCTCGCGGGCATCTGGCTGGGCGCGCTCACCCTTCTGTTCGCGGTCACCGGCGTCGGCCTCAGCAAGCCCGACTGGCTCGGCGGAGCGGTGGCGCGGATCGACGAGCCGGCGGCCTGGGACGCCCGGTTCGGACAGGATTGCGGAGACACGGTCACGTTCCGTCAGGCCGCGGACCGGGCGATGGCCGCCTTTCCGGGCAGGGAGATCGCCAGCGCGCATTTCGCGCGCGGCGAGGAGAACAAGTACGTCTTCACCTTGCGCGGCGCCGGCGACTGGAACGTGCGGTTCGGCGATGCCCATGCCGAAGTGCACGCGCGATGTGCGGGCGAGATGTGGACCACCACGCTCGGCGATCAGAAGCCGTCGGCCATCTTCGGGGACCTGATGCTCTCCCTCCACGGCGGACATATATTCGGATGGCTCGCCGAGCTTTCCGTGATATTCACAGGATTGGCGCTGATGTTGCTGAGCGCATCGGGTGTCTACGTCTTCTTCAAACGGACCCTGCCGGCGCGAATGGTGCGACGATCGAAAGCCGAGAGGGCTGCCTTTGCGACGAACCTGGCCGAACCGGCGGAATGATGGCGCACAGATGCAAGGCCATGGTGCAAGATGCCGTGTCGTTGATCGGCAAATGGGCGCGCCAGCGGTAACCTTCTTTCCCGGCTTGGTGCGCTCCCGTTTGTTTCCAAGGTCAAAAAGGCAGGAATTGGGATGGGAAGCTGACAGTCTGGTCTTTGCCGAGATATGTGAATGGCGGACCTATCTCGGCGGTAGCATGGGTTCCACCGGGCAATCCGCACAGACTTGCGGTTCGCACATTCTGCAAACCCTGACGGCGTGGCCAGGATTGCGTACGAGTTGCCCCAACATCCTTTCGGCTAATTCGCCGAGACGATCTTTGTCGGACGACGACAATCCATCCAGTGATCGCTGCACCGCTTGGCGACGCACCGCGACGATATGCGTCTCGATCGCGCGCCCCGCTTCGGTCAGTTCAACAAGCGAAATTCTCCGGTCCACTTCCGAGGGTCTGCGGACAAAAAATCCAGCTTCGACGGCACGATCGACCAGGCGTACGGTCGCAGAAGACGACAGGTGCAAGGCGCTCGCAAGCTCAGCCACAGTAACCCAAGGCGCGTGCCCGACGAGAGCGATTGCCGCAGGCGGAATGCTCGGAGGCAGAAGAGCGGCCGTTTCCCGAACAATGTCGTCGGCGATCGCCCCGCTCAATGCTCCGACCAAATTGACGATCCGTTCGGCTTTCATCGGAACGGAATAGGTGCAGCGTGCATTATCTTCAACATCACAATAGGTGCATCATGCACCAATAAGGAGAAGATTATGAAAGTCGCCTCACTCTATGTCGCGGCGAAGGATTTCGAGCGAGCCAAGAAATGCTATTCAGAGCTTGTGTTCGAACGCGAACCTTCATCGACCACTGATCGGTTTGCATTCTACGATATCGACGGCTTCCAGTTCGGCATCTTCGATCCGTCGATCACAGGAGAGCAGCCGAAGTTTGGCGACAATACTGTCCCGACAATCGAAGTCGATAAGGCTGATGAAGTTTATGCGCGTCTGCTCGACGGAGGGCTGGAATCTGTTTTGAAACCTCAAGACGTGAATGAGACACGGGTGTGCCAAGTCCGCGATACGGAGGGCAATGTCTTGGAGTTTTTCACCTGGCTATAGTGCGGAGCGGCGCTACAATGCGTTGGTTTGGCGGCGTCGGCTTTTCCGCCAAAACCCCAGAATGACAAATGACCGCAACTGGGGTCGAATGCAGTCTTGGGAACATCGAACCCTTTAGATTGCTCGCGGCCACAACGGTTTGAGGACCTCCGGCAGGGATTCACTGATCTCCGCAGCCTTGAGCGGGTCGAGCTTCTCGTTCCAGAGCCAGAACACGTCCTCGACCAAGGACCGCACGCTGAAATGGTGCGCCGTCACGCGCTCGTAGGCGCGCTCGCGGAAGGCATCGGCGTCGGGCACGTCGACCGGTCCCTCGTCGAGCCGCCAGTCCTGTAGGAATACGCCCCGTTCGAGCGCGGGAAACTGGTTCGCGATCACGATGACGTCCTCGATCGGAAGCGAGCGGCGCAGCTCGTGCATCACCGCGCGCATCTGCGGCCCCGACTGGTGCGTGGTGCGCACGTCCATGCGCGCGGCAAGATCGCGGCACCATTCGACATGCAGGCGGCTCGCGTGCTCGACGTCGAACGGGTGCGCCACGATTCAGTAGCCGCCTTCGCCGGTCAGCCGCCGGCGCAGCGCGGCGGGCACCTGCGCGGTCGAGCAGGACGCGAACGCCACGCTCTCGGTCGTGAAATGCACCTGGTCGGTGACGGTGATCGCCAGCGTCTCGTCGGTGCGCGATCCGTCATATGTGTTCTCGCAGGAGTTGCGCAGCCGGTAGGTGTCGCCCGAGCGCGAAAGCACTTCGGCGCGGCAGGTGCGCGTGGTCGAACCCGACAACCCCTCGCCGTCCCATACCCGCCAGGCGGCATTGGCGGGATTCTCGCAGCTCGTACCCTCGACGACATATACGCCTGGCGTGAGCGGGATCGTATCGGGCGCGGCGTCGGGAGCGCCGTCTTCCGCGACGGAACGGTTCGCCTGAGCGAGGGTAGGCGCATCCGCGATCTCTTCCTCCATATCGGAGCTTGCCGTCGCGGACGGAGCGGTCGCGGAAGGGGCGGTCGCAATCTTCTGGTCGGACCGGTCGGAAGGCTGGCAGGCGCCCAGCGCGATCGTGCAGAATGCCGCGGAGGTGATCGTTGCCATGTGTTTCATGATGACCCGACGTTCGGTGGCATGTCTTGTTTCCACATCGCGCGTCGATCGTAGCCGTCCGAATATTCCGGATGCATGCGATGCGTCGGTCGGTTGCAACGTCCGCCGGCTCTTCGAGTCCCTCATCCGGCGAAAAGGCGATATCCCGCGACCGGTCGGTTCCACCGGTCGCGCGATCGACGTCCGACACCGGCACGCGTGGCTTTCCATCAGGGCCGCAGACGATGGCGGGGTTGTCGATTGGGGAGCGGTGATCGAAAGGGCTCCAGCCCCACGAGTGTTCCGCAGGTCACTCTTCGCGACATGTAACCTTGCAGGCCGAGTATCATCTAGCTGCGAAGGCTCGGGATCGCCTGATGGACATTCCGAGCCTCCCGGGTGCTACATCTTGTCCTTCAGGCCCTTCGCGGGCTTGAACCCGACGCTGCGCGAAGCCTTGATCGTCATCGCTTCGCCGGTCGCGGGATTGCGTCCTTGCCGTTCCGGACGGTCCTTGGCGGTGAACTTGCCGAACCCGGGGATGGCCACATCGTCGCCTTTCGCGGCAGCGTCTCCGATAGCCTCGAATGCGGCAGCGACGACTTCCTTGGTCTTCGCTTCCGAAATCTCGGCTTCCTTCGCGACGGTCTTGATCAGTTCGCTCATATTCATTCGCTTCTCCTCCAATCTTGATCTGGCCGACCCTATCTACTCGAGAGTGCCGAAATAGCGAGCGATTGGTAACGCGCTTGCGCGAAAAGCGCACGCTTTCCAGTAGTCGCCAGAGCTATCGCTAATGACCGGTCACCTTTTAGGTCGTGACCATCGAACACTTGCGTTCCAATCGGGTTTGGTAAATGATTCATGGCGTTGTCTCTCGTCCGATGCTTTGTCGTTCGCGGCTTACGAAGGTCGGCACGCCATACCCAGCGGTTAGCGTGCCGACTTTCGATAGCCGAAGACGGGAGAGATATCGGCATACCGACCTAGTTCGCGCCTGGTTCGTTGACGGTGAGCAGCGCGGCACGTCCGCGCGACATGCAAGCGGAGTTTTCGACTTGGATAGCTCCTTGGTTTCGGCAGACGCTTACGGCTCGGTCTTCGGAAAGTACCTAGATGCGTATTCCGGGCCCCGGTTGCCCGCACGAAAGCGGAACGTTCCAGTCCACCTCGAAGTCCAACGCGCGATGGTCGCCATGATCGGCGATCCCCTCGCTCGTGCAAAAGCGCTTCCAAAGCTCCAAGGTCACATCGAAGAGGTTCCATGTCGCCAGCGGTCGATTGGTCTCGCCGACGAACAGCTCGAACCGTCTCTCCTTCCCGCAAAACGTTCCGAGCCCGATCCTGTCACCGATCGCATACGCATGCGAGCAGGTGACCAGAAAGTCGGCGAAGACTGCGGGCTCGAAGCGCGGCAACCAGTCGCCGACAAGGCTCGCATCGTCGGGACTACACAATTCTAAAAGTTCGGCGCGCAACGGATCGTTCCAATGCCGAAAATGCTCTCGCCACCACTTGAACCAGAGCCCGAACCCGATGTCCTCGACCGCACGGTCCCGAGCCATGGCATCCGCGATCGCGTGACGAGCCGTGATTTCGGCCATGTCGAGCAAGGCCCTCTCGACGCGAACCGCGCCCTCGTCGAGCGAGACGTCGCGCAGCAGGAAGGCGACCTGCCGCTGCCAATGGAAGGCGGGAACCCTGGCCAGATCGAGCGCCCGGAACCAGGCGTTCCGGTTCGACGCGCGCCGCCAGGCGTCTTCCGGCAACTTCGTGCCGTCGGCCGGCGTGATGTGTTCGCAGGCGAGCTGTCGCGCCTGCCGTTCCTCGATAACCTTCAGCCGCGCAATGTATGGGTCCTCGTCGGCGAAGATCGGATGGGCGAGTCGCGGATAGGTGGACGGGCGTGCGGGCAGCGGCGCGGCAGCCGGAAAGCTTTCGCGGAAGGCGTGGTAGAATTCGCGCAGGACGACCTCGTCACCGGCGAGAAAGGCGGGTTCGTGGAATTCGAGTTCGGCGAGCCATCGGGCACCGGGCGCGATCTCCTTTTCGTCGAGAATTTCCTCGATCTGGGCCTGCGCGATGCCGTTCAGCAGGAACCAGACGAAGCTTTGTGCGCCAGCGCCGTTGCGAAGCAACCGGTCGCGAAGCCATTCGAGATCGGGGCCACCGTCGAGGGTCTCGAGAAAGGCGTCGTAGCGTTCGAGGAGTTCGTCTTGGAAAAATTCCCGGTAGTCGTCGTATGTTACGAGCACCTTGGCATCGACCGGCGCCGCCTTCGCTAGCTCGCGGATACGCAGCTCGGTCGCCTCGCGCGTTTCCTCGACCAACGGCGCGAGCCGATCGACAATCGCTTCCGGCATCGTGTCGTGCAGCAGTATCGCGGTCATCTTCACCCACGACAGCGGGCTCACCCAGTCATGCGGAAACCAGTCCGACCAGACGTTTCTACGCTCGAACATCGAACTGACGGAGCGAGACGGCGGTACGATATCGATCTTGTGCGCCACGAAGCGAACGGCCCTCCCGGGGTGTAGTGGATGGGAGGCGAGCCGAAGCCGGGTGTTCGTAACCCGGGCTCTCGCGCGAGCGCTGCCGCCTTTAGGCGAAGCCCTGGACATGCGCGACAGCCACCCGGCCGACATTGCTGTCGACCGGCTGAGAGGTCCGGAGGTTACGACGCCTCACCCGCCGGGACGTACCGGAAGGCGGGAACTAGGTAGAACATGTCGGCGTATCGGGAAAGTCGTAAGGTCGCTGAAGCGGCGATCTTTGCATCGAGAGGGCTCTAGCTAGGCTATCTGCCCGGTCCGCTTGTACCGCGAGATCGCCTCGACGTATCCCTTTGGATTTCTCAGTTCCATGTCGAGCGCCATCTTCGGTTTGGCCGCTTCGATGTCTTCCAGAAATTTCTCCGGCCAGCGATTACGAAAATGCCAAAGGCCGTTATAGCGGTGGAAGCCATATACCCAGGAAAGATGACCCAGCAGTTCCGTACGGCTTCGTTGAAAAAGCAGACGGGGCAGAACGTCGCTTTCGTCGAACAACGCGCCGATCGTGGCGGAGATGCGCAGTGCCACTGCTTGCAAGGCTGTCAGCATAGGGTGGCATCTCGGCGCGTATTGCGTCCTGTAAACTCTATGGAAAGGCAGAGCGAACGTCTCGAAGTAATCGATACCTCGTAGATTGCTCTTAAACTCCCGCGCGACATCGATCAGAATGTCGAACAGGTCACAGTAGGCTGCGAGAAACTTGCGACGAGCGATGTTGCCGAGCGCGACGGTTCGATCAGGATTTCTTACCACGACGTCCTTCACTGTCGTCTCGAAGTCGACCAGCGCCGCCCAGGCCGACGAACCAATCGCCTCGGCCCGCAAGGCCGCTTCATCGCTACGAGTAAGCGGGAAGCCACAATATTCGCAGTAAGGCCCAACCCAACGGGATTGCCGAAACTTGAATGAAGCGGTGCTTCTGTCGCAACTTCCACAGTGAGCGGCGAGCGGCCAAGCATGTTTCGAACAGAAGGTCTGGACCGACAGAAGCCAGTCCCTCCGGATATAACCCGGGCGACCCTCATGCATGTCCTCGGCAAGGCAGCGCGTACACCATCTGCTTCGAATGTCGGTTCGATGCCGGGGTCGGCCCTCATGGATGGGATCGTTGTACGGGTCCTTGACCCAGCAGACGTATTGCGCCTCCAATCTGGGGTAGAGGTACCATAGTGTCGATCGACGTAACTCTTCAGGGTCAATACCGAAGATCGTGGCGACTTGGTCGAGCCACAATTTGCGTGGCCGTATATCGGGGTGCACCATCGGCCCGTCATTGACGTGATAATGCCTGGCTGTCGGGCGTTCGATCCTAGGGTGTAGTGCCAGTTCACGGTCGAGCCAGGACGAAATGCATTCGTCCGGCAACGGTCCGCGGCTCGTCACCCCGCATCGCCGAAAAGATAGCCGGCGACCGCATGATCCTGAGATTTTCTGCCTTCCATCGATACGAGCGGCAAAAGCAGCTTCTCGTCGCGCAGGCTGCCGAGATCAATCTGCTCACGTCCCGAGACGATGGCGGCGATCGCCAGCGCTTCGAACAGCCGGAATATCCTTCCGGTCACACCATCGGTCATCTTGATGACCTCGTCCTGCATTTCGGAAGTCGTGAGATCCGACGGCTCGCAAAGCGGGAGGCTCATCGAAAAGGATACGAGAAGCTGTTCGAGCGCTCGCCCCTTTTGCCAATGATGCAATTCGAACGATGCGAAGCGGTCGGCGAGGTTGGGATCGGTCCGTATCGCGAGCTGCGCTCCCGTCGCGCCGGCACACACGATGGAAATACGCAGTTGGTTCGTCAGGTATCGAATACTGTTGAGGAAGAGTCTTTGTTGGCGCGGCGTACTGCCGAGCATCTTGTCGATCTCGTCGAGCATCAAGACCCTGACACCCGCATCGGCCATGACCGCTATCACCTGGCCCCTTCGCTCGCGCGCGGTGCCCGAGCTTCGTTTACGGTAATTGAGTTGGTCGAGTATGGCCTCGTAGAAATCGATTTCGGTCGCCTCGGGGGGCATCTCGGCAAGGAGTACTGGAAGCGTTTCGCGGCCGGTCTTCGTGTCGATGGACCAAGGATGGCGTTTGTGGAACCGCTCGAGTATCTCGCTCTTCCCCATCCCGGTGGTCCCGTGGATGAGGAGACAGGGCATGCGCCCCCTCGTTGGGTAGGCAAGCAGCGCTTCGAGCTGGGCGAGCGCAGCCTCGGATCGATCGAGCTTGACCCATCTGTCGACCTGAAGCCACGCGATACGCTCCTCGACCGATTTTCCGGCGACTTCCCGAACCTTAGGGTGCAGATGATCGAAGGAGGCGGTCAATCCTCGAACTCGATTTCGAAGGGCATGACGACCTCGTCGTTCGGCACCTTGCAATTGGCGGAACCGAGGTCGGCCGGAGCCGGTAGAAGCTTGGGAGCATGCCGAGCCTTGTCGGCGATTGCGCGCCCCTCTGCTATGGCGTGCGTGATCCGCATCGCCTCTCTCCTTGCCGTCTTCGTCTTCGTGACGCTTTGCGCGATGTGGTCCCGGCGAAGCCGGATCATCTCGAACAGGCGCTCCTCGTTTACCGAATTACGACCGCGCTCGAGAAGAGCCTCGTTGGCGATATCGAGCTCGTGCTTGGTCACCGGCGGGCGGGTCAGATCCTTGTACCCGACCGAGAGGTGTTCGCCCGCCTTGTTCTCGAGATAGATGGTCGACATGTCGCGGGGATTGTACTTGACCTTCTCCTTCTTGGTGCTGCCATCGACGAACGCTTGCGCGCCGTCGTTCTTGTAGAAGACGTTGAAGAGCCGGATGCCGTCGGGGCGCACCATCCTGCGCTCCGATGGCAGGAAATGGAGGACGAAGTCGTGCTCGTCGGGCAGCCAACGAAGGACCGGTCGATCGTGCATCGCTTCCGCCCACGCCGTCAGGGGTGTGACTCCGAGCGCGGAATGCTTTTGATTGTGGTAGATCGATATCTGGATCGCGAGCCATCTCTCGAATTCGCCGATCGTCATGCAGGCTTCGCTTTCGGAATCGTATTCCTTCCTCTCGGCGATGCTCGAATAGGTCGAGCCTGGAATGAGGTGCACAGCGCCCATCATGGTCCCGATGAACCGCTCGATGTGACCGCCGAACCAGGGCTTCTTGACCGGCCTGAGATGACGTTCGATGCCATGCTGCTGACACCCCCGAAGAAAGTCGGGTGAGAGATGAGCCTTGGCATTGTCCAGGCTAATCGTCTCGGGGACACCATGCCCCGGCAGGTCGAGGTCGAGCCCGAAGTTTCGAAGATAGCGGTCCTTCGGGAAGACCGCATGGTGCAGCGCCATGCCCAAGGACGTTCGCGACGGTTCCTCGAACGAGACGTACCAACCCAGCACGATGCGCGTGAAGACATCGATGAAGAATGTCACGAGCGGACGGCATATCGATCGCCTGAAGACGTCGTCGACGAGCATGACGTCAGCGACGGTGTGATCGCCTTGCACCCATTGAAGCGCCCGGGACATGGTGAACTTCACGCCGACAGGGCGATACTTGTCTCCGGCAATCTTCTCGCCCTCTCTCTGTGCGAGAAGTCTCCACTGATCGAGCCGTGCGATCCGCGCCTCGACCGCGGCTCGCGACGGGGCTTTCCATCCGCGCTCGTTGCAGTCTGTCGCGATTTCGAGGCAGAGATCGGCTATCTTCGGTTTCTGTCGCCTTCCGTAGAACCGGTCGATCGACGCGTAGATGAACTCGTCGAGCTCTTCGGAAAGACGGGATGCGCCTTCCTTGGGCCCACGTCTCTTGCTAGCAATCGATGAAGCGCCGCCGCCATGCTTCCGATAATTTGCAACCAGCTCGAATATTCGCGAGCGCCCCAGACCGAGCTCCTCACTCGCCGCGCGAACGTCGTCCTTCGTGATGATGTCCAGGTCAGCGAGACGCCTGATCGTCGCTTGTCTATCGACCGCCAGTTGCCAGTCGTCGTCGGGAATATCCTCGAGCTTTCTTCCCGAACCGCCCATCAGCCGACTCCTGTTCTTCGAACGGAATTAGCATGAGTCCGGCTATTAGCCGCATCAAATCGAAGCCAAAAACGGAGTCCGGGAATAAAACGAATCTTCGGCTTCTGAATTTCAATTACTTAGCTGTTTGGCTTTTCGTCAAAACTGACAGTGCTAGCGATAGTTAGATCGCTGTCATAAGGTAATACCATGGAAGATGTCGACCTGTTCTGGATCGCTGGCACTCTGCATGGCCGAATGCCTCTACTTTCCGACCCGGCTAGGGCGGCGGTCGACCTTGCCTTGGTCGATATGGCCTGGAAGGCGTTCATTCGGGATGCGGGCCCTGCCGACACCGGACCGCTGTTCTCCGGTTGGCAGCATTCCGACCACGTCCTTTTGACCGAGGATCCGCGAGCAGGCGCAATGCTTTCTTGGTTAGCCTCTAGGGGGGGGCCGCTTCATACCGCAGCGAGCCGTTTGGAACTAGCACGCGGCGGAAAAACCATTAGCTTTTCCGCCGAGGAGCATGAAATGCTCGTCGACGCAGCCGAGGCTCTGGAATTAGCTGGGGTCAAGCTGATCGCAGCACCACCGGTAGACAATCTTACGAGCGCGATCACTGAACTCCGAGCGGATTCAAGATTTGCGTCCGCTCCTCCTGGCCAATCCTCCGAAGCAGGAGGAACGTGGGCCATCAATCTGGCCCTCTCGACACTCCCCACGCAAGCGCCTCAGCCCGGGATCGTCCAGCGGAAAGCGCTGCGCATGGATGAAGATCGGTTTCGCACCTGCATCCGTGAAGGTTGGACAGACGCCGTGCGGGCGACCTACGATAGAGTACGAACGGTGGCCGATCGCCTCCGATCGACTGAGCCTATACTGCAAAATCTTTCGCGAAACTCCCGTGCACGTGATGTTTCTGATGCACTGGCGGCGCTCGAGATGCTTAAGAGAGGTCATATTAGTCGCGGATGGGCGCTTTCGAATGCCGGAACGACTTTTGTAGTACGACAGCTTAAGAACTTAGGGGTTGGTCAAATGAAGGAGAGAGGGCGGATCGATTGGTCAGTGACACGCTCGACTAGCAGACGTCATCGTTATAAAAAACTTCCATCGGACGACGCAATAGTTGAGCTTGATGATGCGGTGGCATTTGCAGATCGATTGTTAAGCAAACATCGCGCTTCTCCGCAAACGTAGCGGTACTTGGCATTGGGGAAGAAAGTCGTTGAGGAGAATTTGTGAGTGAAGATAAAGGATCGACGCTTCGTAAAAATGGAGTAGTTGGCAAGATGCTCGTCCATAGTGCCACTCTAAGTCTAGTCCTACTAGCCATTCTGCTGTTTTCAGGATGGTCGTATATGGACGGTCTCTATCGCGACTTTGGCCTTAGGGCTGGCATTCTTGGTCTGGGAAAGGTTGACCTTGCGTTAGCGGGAGTAGTCCCGTTGTTTTGGATTGTCTGGACAACAGGACGTTCCATCCTCTTAATGACGTTTATCGTTATTCCGCTAGCCCTAATTACGGGCGCGATGATTGCAGTATATATTCACGAAAAGAAGCCACGCCATTTTGATCGGCTTGTTTCACATCTAGATCGTTTCAAACCTTGGCTTCCGCTGCAATTAGTGTTCGGTTTGCTAGCGGTTTTTATCAGTTTGGGGGCGGGATACGAAGCAGCAAAGATTGATGCCCTATCTATCCGTAAAGCCGCAAAGCATAGTCCGCTCTGCTATACATTTACTACGTATATGTTTCGAGGTCGTATGATCGGACAAAGTCCAGAATATACAGTCCTCAAAACTAGGCTTCGTGGACAAAGGGTATCCAGAGCTTGATTGAAGCGAGAGCGACGAAGCCGAGATAGGATTCCTTGGTTTTGTCGTAGCGGGTGGCGACCCTGCGCCAGTTCTTCAGTTTGTTGAACAGGCGCTCGACCAGGTTGCGCCAGCGGTATTTAGTCGGGTCATGCGGGACCGGATTGCGGCGATTGCTCTTGGCCGGGATCACCGCTTCAACGCCAGCGGCCGCGATTTGCTCGCGGATGGCGTCGGCATCGTAGCCGCGATCGGCCAGGAATGCCTCGACCCGCTCGCCGATCATTCGGAACAGGGGCCCAAAGCCCTGCACATCATGCGTCTGGCCGGGCGTCAGCACGAAGCCGAGCGGGAGGCCCCTCGCGTCGCATCTGGCGTGCAGCTTGGTGGTGAAGCCTCCGCGCGATCGGCCGAGAGCCTCGGTTTGCTGAGTCCCCTTTTTATGCCGACTGCACAATGATGTGCCCGGACCACGGTGCTATCGATCATGTCGGCAGCGATATCGCGCCCTGCCAGTTCGGCCAGCGTCTCGAGCATGGCATCGAACACGCCGGTCGTGACCCATCGTCGATACCGCCTGAAGACGCTGTTCCACTTGCCATACTCGTCCGGCAAATGCCGCCATTGCGCACCGGTCCGGGCAATCCACATCATGCCCTCGAAATAGCGGCGATTATCCTGTGCAGGGCGGCAGCCACGGCCGCGCTCAGCAGGCAGCAGCGGCCCGATCAGCGCCCACTCCTCATCCGCTACACCGATCCGCTCGCCCAACGCTGCCTCCAAAAGGTAGCCTTGAATCAAGCGCTCAGTCTCAGGTCAAGCTTTGTCCACGAAGCCTAAACCAGACCGTTTCGTTTTCGGAAAGACCGTGCTAGACCAAGGTCGGTCTTGCTTCAGGAGTGATCGGTCGCTGTTCGTCTCGGGCCCCATATACCGTGCCATGACCGTTCTGGCACAGCGGCTCGGTGGAGCTTTTTCATGTTCGTGGCAGAGGCGCTCCGGGGACCGGGTCTGGCTGCGTTCCGGGTCGGTCGCTTCGGGTGCCGCCAAGCCGGAATGTGGAGCTTGTCGATGGTGACGGACCAAGCGGCGGCCAACGAAGCGTCGCCGGATCGTCGTGCTCCGGCCGGGGTCGAGTGGCAGGAACACCCGGACCTGCGTCTAATCGCCTCCGGCGATTGGATCGTGACTCAATTGAGCGGCGTGACGGGACAGCTCGGCGCGCACCGCACTGAAAGAGCGCGGCTCGACGTTTCCCATATGGGCGAGGTCGACACCGCCGGGGCCTTTGCGCTTGCGCGCCTCACCGGAGGCGCCGCGGCGTTGCGTAACTCGGGGCGCGACGACCTCGATCGCCTTGCCGAGTTGATCGAGCGTTCCGGCGAACCGGAAGCGCCCCGCCAGACCAGGCCGCACGGCCTGTTCGGCTTCTTCGTGCGCACCGGTGAGCGGGTCGAGACATTGTGGCACGAAGCCTATGGCAGCATGGTGTTCGCCGGACGCCTGTCCCTCACGCTCGGCCACACGCTCGCGGCACCGCGGCGGCTGCGGCTTACGCCCTTGTTCGCGATGATGGAGGCGGTGGGCGTCAACGCCTTGCCGATCGTCTTCACCATGACCTTCTTCATCGGCGCGGTGATCGCGCTGGTCGGCGCCAATTTGCTGACGACGCTGGGGGTTTCGGTCTTCACGGTCGAACTGGTCGGTGTCGCCATCCTGCGCGAGTTCGGGGTGGTCATCGCGGCGATCCTGCTTGCCGGACGATCGGCTTCGTCCTTCGCGGCCGAACTGGGATCCATGCGGATGAACCAGGAAACGCATGCCATGCAGGTAATGGGTGTCGACCGGTTCCATGCACTGGTCGTACCGCGAGTGCTGGCGGCGCTGCTGATGATGCCGATCCTCACCTTCGTGGCCGATATCGGCGGCCTGGTGGGCGGGCTTCTGGTCAGCTGGATCACGATGGATCTGAGCCCGACCTTCTTCATCAGCCGCCTGATCGAGACCGTGGAGCTGCGCCATTTCTGGATCGGGATGAGCAAGGCCCCGTTCCTGGCATTGCTGATCGCCGCGATCGGCTGCCGCCAAGGCCTGCTCGTGGAAGGCGACACGCAGAGCCTCGGGCGGCACGTGACGGCGGCGGTTGTCCACGCGATCTTCCTGATCATCATGTTCGACGCGATCTTCGCGGTGATCTTCATGGTGCTCGACCTGTGAGCGATCCGGGGAACGGCGACGCGGCAGTCCCGCCCATATGTGTGCGTGGCCTGCGCACCGCCTTCGGCGAGCATGTCGTGCACGAGGATCTCGACCTCGACGTCTGCCGGGGCGAGATCCTCGCCGTGGTCGGCGGATCGGGATCGGGCAAGTCGGTGCTGCTCAACACGATCCTGGGGCTCAAGGAACCCGATGGTGGCGCAATCGAGGTGTTCGGCCGCGATCTTGCGGACGAGAAGGCGCGCGACGAACTGGAGCGGCGTGCCGGCGTGCTGTTCCAGAACGGCGCTTTGTATTCCACACTCACCGTGATCGAGAACGTCGAGGCGCCGTTCCTCGAACACGTTCGATTGCCGCCCGATTTCGTTCGCGACCTGGCCCGGCTCAAGATCGGCCTGGTGGGGCTGGAGGCGAGCGCGGGGGACAAGCGCCCGGCCGATCTCTCCGGTGGCATGCGCAAGCGCGCCGGCATGGCGCGGGCGATCGCACTCGACCCGGATTTGCTGTTTCTCGACGAGCCGACCGCCGGCCTCGACCCGGTGGGCGCGGCCAGTTTCGACACGCTCGTGCGTGATCTGCGCGATGCGATGGGCCTGACCGTTTTCATGATCACCCACGATCTCGATACGATCTACGCCATCTGCGACCGGGTTGCGGTGCTGGCCGACCGGCATGTCGCGGCGATCGGACCGGTGGCCGAGATGGAGCGCTCGGACCATCCTTGGATCCGCGAATTTTTCGGCGGGCCGCGCGGCCGCGCCGCCAGGGAGAAGCAGAGCTGATGGAACGCCACGCGCGCTATGCCCTGGTGGGCGTCGTCTCGATCGGGGTGCTGATCGCCGCCATCGTGTTCGTGGTCTGGCTCGGGCGCGTCCAGTTCAACCAGCAATACGACCAATACCGAATCCTGTTCGAAGGGCCCGTGAACGGCATGAGCGAAGGGGGCGACGTGCTGTTCAATGGCATCAAGGTGGGCGAGATCGAGCGCGTCGCGCTCGACGATCAGGCGCCGAGCAAGGTCGTCGTCGATATCGAAGTGGATGCCAGCACGCCGGTTCGCAGCGATTCGCAGGCTTCGACCGAATTGCAGGGCATTTCGGGGATCAGAGCGATCCAGATCAGCCCCGGATCGGAAGGGCAGCCGTTGCTGAAGCGGATTTCAGACCGCGAACGGCCCATCATCCCGAGCGAACCCAACGCACTTTCGTCGCTTCTGCAAGGCGGGGGCGAGGTTCTGACGAACGTCAACGAGGCGGTGACTCGCGTCAACCGCGTGCTGGCGGACGAGACCATCGCCGACCTGCATGCGGCGATAGCGGCAATGCGGGCCACCAGCGAATCGCTCGCCGCCAACCGGGCGATGTTCGACGATGCCGCATCGGCGCTGGCCAAGCTCGACGCCGCGGCCGGCGATGTCCAGCAGGTCTCCGCATCGATCCGCGAGATGGTGCAGGGCGACGGGCGCCAGGCAATTGCCGACATATCGCGTGCAGCCCGCGAAATCGAACTCGCTGCAAGCGATGCACGCGCCACGCTGGCATCGCTTGGCGACCAGTCCGATGCCTTGGGGGCCGAAACGCTGCCCACGATAGACAGCACGATGCGCAGCATCGAGGAGACCGCCGAATCTCTCGACGGGCTGATCGACGACATCCGCCGCGACCCGCAAGGCACATTGGGCAAGAGCGGCGGCCGAGAACTGGAGATACCGCAATGATTGTTCCGCGTGCAGCAATCGCACTGGCCGCATTGCCGTTTGTCGCAGGCTGCGTCGGCGGATTGCTGGGAGAGGGCGATTCCGACCAGCTCTATCGTCTGCAGGCGGAACTGCCGGCCTCGCAAGGCGGCAGCGCCGCCGGCGTGCCCGCGGCACAACGCACGGCAATCGTGCTGCTCCCGCTGTCCTTCGCCCCCGAGATCGAGGGCGACCGGATGCTCGCCGGGCGCGGCCGCGAAGCGTTCTACATAAAGGATGCGCGCTGGGTCGCGCCCGCGCCCAGCCTCGTCAGCGATGCGCTCGCCAGCGCGTTCGACGTGCGCGCTCCCGCCTTGCTGCTCGCCGACCGGCGCGACAATGCGGGCGCCGAATTCGCACTCGAAGTGCATGTGACGCGCTTCGAGGCGCGCTACCCGGCGGGCACCGACGTCGAGAGCGAAGCGGCGCCGGTGGCGATCTTCGCGGGCGAAGCGCGCCTTCGAGGGCGGGGTCGCGAGCCGGTCGCGGTCCGATCCTTCTCCAGCGCAGTCCCGGCGCGGGAAAATCGGGTGAGCGCGATCGTCGATGCGCATGCCGAGGGCGTTTCCACCGCCGCCGCAGAACTGGCCGACTGGACGCAAGCCGCAATCGCCGCTGCTCCGGCCCGCAACGTGACCGGGCCGGACAAGGGTGAAAGCGGCTCTGTCCGATCGGACGGGGAGCCCTGACATGAAAAGCTTCTGCGTTTCTCCGCTGCGCGCCACGGCCATCGCGCTGGCCGCCATTGCCGTGCCGGGCCACGGCCGTGCCGAGGCTCCGGCGCGATCGGTGGCCGAAGCACCGGCCTCTATCCCCGCCGAACTGTCGGGGCTGGAGACGCTGCTCGGCCGTGTTCATCCCCCGGATGCCGAGAGCTGCCCGCGCCGCTCAGAAGCGGGTGATCGCCCAGCTTCAGGAAGTCGTCCAGCTTGGTGATCCAGTCGGCCATGTGCATCGGCTTGCGGTTCTTCGCCATGGCCTCGGCAAATTCCAGGAAGGCGACGGTGATGCGATTGAGCGTTTCCATTTCGTCGTCCGCCAGATAGTTCTTGGCCACCTGCGCGTCCTGTTTAGTGGGCAGGCTGCCCTTCTTCTCGCCGGTCCAGCTGGTCAGCCCCATCATCGGCTTGGCGCTGTCGGCGCGCGCCAGCTTGGTTTCAGCTGCCGTCTGGCCGTGGGCGGCATGGTGCATCTTATTCTGCACCGTCTGGAAGAACTGCGTGCTCGCCTCTGCCTTCGGATCATAGTCCACGGCGGTGGCGTAGATATCGAGCACCTTTCCTCCATCGATTGAGCAAAGCTATTCACTCGAGTCGTTCACGCAGCGTTTGCGAAAAGCAGGCGCAAGCTGGGCGATCGACTGCCCGGTATTCGTGGAACGGCTGCTCGGGACACTCACGAAACGAGAGGAGCAGATCGTTCGTTTGCGCCATGGTGTGAGCACCACGGCCCGACACACTCAACGCCAGGTTGCCGAGCTCATAGGACTTTCGAGCAGTAGGGTGGGCCAGATTGAGCTAAAAGCCTTCCGCAGACTGGCGTGGATCATAAATGCTTGTCCCGATGGCGACACTGTGGCTGTCGAAGAACTCATTCGCGAACGAGAAGCGGCTGCTGCGGAGCAGGCGCAAGAGCGAGAACGTGCACACAACGCATTGCTCCGTCAGATGGAACGGAGACGGCTCGAAAAGGATCAGCGGGATGAGTTGCGCCGTGCAAAGGCGCGCTCAGGAGCATGGAAGCGCAAGCTTGCGCTTGCCCAGAACGAGCATCAAAAACTGTGCGAACAAGCCCGAGCTGTCGGATACAGGATCGACCGAATGGAACGGCGATGTTGGCTGACGCGCTGGTTGTTCGCCAGCGCGTCAAGACTGGCTACGCTTCGCGACGAAGAGCAGCGGATTAAGAGCGCCATCGAAGTTTCTGATCTCGCAATTGCCAAGATCCGGCTGTCTGACCCTGAATTATCCGCGGACAAACCGATCACCGACCCTCGGACGGCCGAGGAGCGGCCCCTCACTCAAAACATGCGGTTAAACCAAACTGGAGACGAACCATGCCCCGAAAACTGAAGACCCTGATGGTCATCGCTCTGCTTGCGATTACCACATCTACTCCTGCGCAAGGACAACAAGCCGAGCGCACGCGTGAACTTTACCACATCTTCGACATCAAGACTCAAGCTGACCGGCAAGCAATTATCCGTGCATTGACCGATGGAATGAACATCAACGTGTCGGACTCGCAGACTATTACGCCGCTAGGTCTCGTGGACAAAGGGTATCCAGAGTTTGACGGATGCGAGTGCGACGAAGCCGAGGTAGGATTCCTTGGTCTTATCGTATCGGGTCGCAACGCGCCGCCAGTTCTTGAGTTTGTTGAACAGGCGCTCGATCAGGTTGCGCCATTTGTATTTGGCGCGGTCGTGCGGGACGGGGTCGCGCCGGTTGACCTTGGCCGGGATCACCGCCTCGACGCCCGCTGCCTCGATCTCCTCGCGGATCGTATCGGCATCGTAGCCCCGATCGGCCAGGAAGGCCTCGATCCGGTCGGTTATCATGCGGAACAGCGGAGCGAAGCCTTGCACATCGTGCGCCTGTCCGGGTGTCAGCACGAAGCCGAGCGGGAGGCCTCTGGCATCGCATCTTGCGTGAAGCTTGGTGCTGAAGCCGCCTCGCGATCGGCCAAGCGCCTCGGTTTGCTGAGCCCCCTTTTTATGCCGACGGCACAATGATGTGCCCGGACCACCGTGCTGTCGATCATGTCGGCGGCCCTGTCGCGCCGCGCCAGCTCGCTTAGCGTTTCGAGCATGGCATCGAACACGCCGGTCGTGACCCATCGTTGATAGCGCCGGAACACGCTGTTCCACTTGCCGTACTCGTCCGGCAGGTGCCGCCACTGCGCACCGGTCCGCGCGATCCACATCATGCCTTCAAAATAGGGGCGGTTATCCTGCGCCGGGCGGCATCCACGACCATGTTCAGGCGGCAGCAACGGCCCGATCACTTCCCATTCCTCGTCTGTAACGCCGATCCGCTCGCCCAAGGCTACCTCCAAAAGACAGCCTTGAATCAGCGCCAGAGTCCACAGTCAAGCTTTGTCCACGAAGCCTAGGTCGGCAACGCAGGTTCTGCCTACGTCCGAACTGCGAAAAGTTGCTGACTGCGAACTTTTTCAGAGTGTTGTCTCCTCGCCCGGATGATGTGGTGTCTAAGTCAATTTCTATTCAATCCAATGGATCTGCTCACGAGCTTCCGCTTCCAAGCCTCTTCCATCGCGAGAATGTCGGACCGGCCTGCGGTAGACCCTGCGACTTCTAAGACGCTGACCAAGTAATCGCTTGGGTCTCTGATGCGCATACCGGCATTTCCGCCGTGGCCGGTTGCGACATAGTCCATCCAGCGGCCGAAGAAGCCATCTGCGCCATCTGCCGAGCCGACATAGTGTTCCCGGGTGCGCGGACAGGCCAAAAGGTAAACCCCGCGTGCGGCTCCTAGCGCCGCTCGCCAACCGATCGGCACCCCGAGCAAATCGGACAGCGGAAGTGAGAAAGCCGTGAAGCCTGGGAACGCCTCCTCGCGAAATTCGCGGGCGAGTTCGACAATTTCCTTATTCTGGCGGTCGGCGCGCTGGACCCAGGCTCTATGCGAACTGCCGACACCCCACGAAACGTGAAGGCGGCCGATGTAATCGCTAAGCAGGTCGGACCGATCGCAACGATACTGATCGTATTGCCCGCTTCCTTTGTCGGCACCGGGTGCGAGGCCGGTGAGGGGGTCGATGGCGTCATCGGCAGCGGCACCGATATGATCGATCTCGTAGAGCCCAACGAACAGGGTGCCACCTCCCGGTGGGGAAACGAAGCTCGCCCAATAGCGGGCGTCGAAACGCGCTCGCTTGGTTGGATCCTGCGTGCTTTGATATTGTTCGAAAGCCGCCACATCGTCGCGCCAGAGCGTATATGGCGATCGTCCGGGCACCTTGCCGGTCTGATGGCGAAGGAGACGGACATCGCTTGGGCTGATACTGGCGTCTTCAAGCAACATGTTAAACATCAGAGGCATGGTCTGGCGGGATAGCGCGTCAGTGCCGGGATTTCATTACCGGCGACGGCGACGCTTGCCGGCGTTCTCGCTGGGCTCCCACGGAAGCGCCTGCCTCGTTCGTGTATCGATCAGGTCGACACGGAGATTGGACGCCTTCACGACGCACAGAGTTTCGTCTGTTTCGGTCGGAGAAGTGAAGGTCGCCTTTCCGGGCTCTGTTGCAAAAATCGTGAAGCTTGAGCATGCTTGGCGGAGA